>SDBT01000592.1_pt1 | contig 58168 bp, 51 predicted proteins | sample 2277101 | NCBI WGS metagenome assembly SDBT01 (sample SAMN10404973, study PRJNA504765) | marine sediment metagenome | isolation source: marine sediment core GS10_PC15, 103 cmbsf | place: Arctic Ocean: Southern Knipovich Ridge | collected 2010 | reverse complement strand
AATACCCTGAAATCGCTTTTGCGAGAATAAGTTTGGATGGAATTTCCTATACGACCAAAGGCTTCGGTCAGTGCCACCAGAAGCAGACGGCTGAGATTATTGTCGGTGGTGTGCCAAGAGGTGGGACATATGTCAGGAAGGTATATCCTGATGACTTTACAGCAACGAACATCTGTTCAATACACTGACTATTTCCAGCAAACAACTGTCTATATGATCTTGCGCCATGCCAACCTACCCTCCATTTCCCCCGTAGTGTTCCGCTTAAAATTGTCTTGCTTTAAGCGGAACACTACGGCAGAGTGAACTCGTCAGGATTAATATGGGGCTGTTGTGTGGGAAAATAGGGCAGATTAATAGTGGAAGTAAGGAGTGGGGGAGGTATAATAGGGGGCGGATTGTACTAAGGAGTTTTTGGTTTTCCTATAGAGAGAATTTTATGATTGTTAGGAATGAGAATAGATTGATTGAGAGACGAGATATTATTCACTTGGTGGTTTTAGTGGTGATTGCCCTTGTGATTGGTGTGTATCTCATTGCTACGACAGTTCTGATTTCAAAGGATGGGGTATTTTATATTGAGCGGGCGCAGCAATTAGCAAGTGACCCGATTAAAATAATAAAAGCGCATCCCCCAGGCTATCCGTTCCTGATAATGGCGGCCCACAAAGCGATATCCTTTTTCACACATGAACACTCCAATCAGGCATGGATATATTCTGCACAAAGCGTAACTTTGTTATGCAGGTTGTTGGCACTGATACCTTTATACTTTATAGGAAAGTTACTAGTCGGCGGCAAAAACAGCTTTTGGGCAATGTTGATATTAATCTTCCTGCCTTACCCCACCAGAATCGTCTGTGATGTAGTGAGAGAATGGCCGTATCTCTTGTTTCTGACTACAGGTTTTTTTTTCCTGCTTTGGAGTGCTGCGACAGGGAAAGGGTGGCTATTTAGCCTTGCCGGCTTAAGTTGCGGTTTGGGATATCTGATACGGCCAGAGAGTGCACAACTAATTATCTACGGTCTTCTGTGGGGAGTGGTTAGTCTGTTTAGACCAAAATTGTGGGGCGTATCCAGATGGAAAAATTTCATTGCCCTTGTATTATTACTTATTGGTTTTGCCATACCAGCAGCACCGTATATGAAGTGTACAGCTCGTTATTTTCCTCCTAAAGCAGGGTTTTTTATAAAGTCCTTCTTTACTACTAATTCCTCAAATAATATCGACACGACAAAGATAAGTCTTGCTGCCTCAATTCTTAATTGTAATACTGCTGGAATCGCATCTCAAAATGTTTTGAAAGCACTCGGTGAGATTCATAAAACAGTCGGTGAAAACCTAATGTGGTTTTTCATGCCCCCTTTACTAATAGGCCTTGGGTACCGTTTTAGGAATAAAGTTGATAACGAAGAACGATTTCTGATAACAAGTTTTGTATTGCTAAATATTACTGTAATGGTTTTTCAATATTGTTTTGGAAATCCACATGCCAGCCAAAGGTGGAGCTTGCCGTTGGTGGCATTTACAGTTTTTTATATTCCTGTTGGTTTACGGGTAGTTGGGAACTGGCTGGATAGCAAACGGTCCGGTACCAAACAAAAAACCGACGTCTGCAAGAAACCGCAGCTTTCATGGTTTATTATTTTGTTGCTTATCGGTGTGGCTATTTGCTTACCAAAGTTGTTTAGACCGATTCGTATAGAAAAGCAGGGCTACAGGAAAGCTGCGAACTGGCTAAGAGAAAATACCGTTTCTACGGATATTATCGCTGTATCAGACAACCGTATAGCTTTTTATGCCCAGCGAGAGATGTGTGAGGTCCAAAGATCCCAGAGTGCAATTTCTGCAGGACAGATAACTTCAGGCAACTGGTATCATCTTGCAGGAACTTTTGACGGAGAGAGCCAAAAACTATATATAAATGGTGAATTAGTCGCCGCAAAGAAGCTTACGTTCAAAACTCTTGGCGAAAACAACAACGATTTGGTTATTGGCAAACACACTTCCGTGAGTACTTCATATTTTAAAGGTGTAATTGATGACGCAATACTATATAGCCGAGCATTGTCGGCAGAAGAGGTCAAATCTCTATACAATAACGATCTGTCTGGAATAGAGAGTTCAGGGTTAGTGGGTCACTGTCATCTTGAAGGTGACAGTACCGGCATGGATGAAAAGCTAAATAGCGCATTGAGTTTTAATGGCACAAGTGACTATGTTGACCTAACGGTTTGGAGTTCAAAGCTCAACTCAGATGCCATTACAGTTTCTATCTGGGTAAAAACTGATCTGCCAAGTCAAAACCGTTGGGTTATTGGCAGTAGAACACAGTTTCGTATTGGAATTATTTCATCCAAAGCTTATTTTTGTATAATGGAAAAAAGCCCAGGGCATGAGATTCCACCAAAAGCTGCCTATGTCGTGGAAATATTCAATAATAACCAAGCTGAATGGAATCCTGGATTTAGCAAAAAAGTGGAAGAAAAATATTCGATACTTGTAAACAAGAAGAAGAAAAAGCTTGTGATTTATAAAGTGCTATGAGTATGTACAGACAGAAAGTTCTGGTGAGGGGTTTATATTAAATGGCTTTGTTTGGTAATTTTGGTCTGACAGGCCGCAAATAAGGTTTTTACCTAAGGCATATTTATATCCAGGGCGGCAGATATCGATATGGCCCCACCGCGACGAGCGGCCTGGAGGCGTTGGAGTTCATGGAGTGATTTAAAGAAACTCCTTTCTATGTTAACTTCGTATCTGTGGAATGTGGTAAGGGCAGTTCGGCTTTTCAAGTCATCGTGAATGATCCTGCCGAGAGTAAATTTCATCCGAAAATCATCAATGGCCTGAGCTTTTATCGAATTTTCTATTTCAGTAAGTTCATCAATGGCTTCACTTAATTGGCTCAGGCTTTTCTTGGGCAGGCCCAGGGTTGACAGGTCTCTAAGGTACTGTTTAAAAGCCGGGATATTCTTAGTCGATACATCAATGCGTGAAATCTGTTCAAAGGTTTCTTTAAGTTCGTTAAGCTTGGCTTTGACCTGGTCAGTAGAATACTTTTCACGATGCTCCGACGATAATTCCGCTGGGTATGTTTTGATAATATTGACCTGGTAAGGAGGATTATATTTTTGTGTATCGTTGTTACAGGAATCCGTTGAGGGAATTGGTTTAGGCTGCTGTAAGTAATTAAATAATTCAACCTCAATTTTAGCAACGCGGCGAAGACGCCAGGAGGTGGTAATGAGACGGCTGGCAAGCAACTGCTCCATAGGGCCAACCGGGGCCAAATATTGGATTAGTTCATTATGGAATTCATTAAACTCAGTCTGGCTTTCACCATCGATAACTGTATGCTGGGCGCGAAGGCCATGCGTAGTGGCGTTTTTTGATACGATAGCCTTTCCCTTCGGTGTCTTAGGTCCGGTGGATTTTAAGCCGTTTCGTCTGTTCGCTTCAGTCTGTTTTTGAGAAGTCATTTCCACAATCCTTCAAAAAAATTAGTGTAAAATTTTTAATGTGCAATGTTCACTATATTTAACAATAGCGATTTCTCAAAACCATTGCAACTGAAAAAAAGATGCGAAAATGAAGGGGCATGATTTCTGACCATATCTGACAGTATCTGACAGTATATATCACAAATTGGCATCGCAAAAAAATTTTTAGAAATATCAATTTTTTGACTACGGTGATGGACTAAATACACTATTTGCTAAAAAGGCGCAAAAGCAGATTTTAATTTGGACAAACACCAAGAGGAAGACGGGGAAACTTATGGTTTACAAAACCAAGCAGTCACCACAACAAAACACCCTTCTTAAAAGAAGAATGTTCTCCCAAATATATGAAGCCGAGCGGCCCTACCAGCCTTTTTTTGATAATACTACTGGAATCGTTTGCAACATGATTTTTAGATTTAGCCCAAGCGATCTTCTCTGAATGTACAGATAATCGTACTTGATCTTATGTTTGGGATGCAGATCATAAAAATTATTTACCTGTGCCAGACCCGTCAATCCAGGTTTAACTGCAAGCCTTAAACCCTGAAGAGCTTTGTGTGTATGTACTCGATGAAGGTTTTCCGGTCTGGGGCCAACAAGGCTCATTTTGCCCTGCATTATGTTGAACAACTGAGGCAGCTCATCTAAGCGAGATCCTCGCAGCAGTTTTCCTACCTTTGTTATACGCAGGTCGTCATTTGTGGCTGGAGTAAACCCGGACATTTTTTCCGCATCTTTTACCATTGTCCTGAATTTATATAACGTAAATATTTTGCCATCTTTGCCAACTCTTTTCTGTTTGTAGATTACCTCTCCTCTGGATGTGAGCTTGATTAAAATAGAAATAATCAGCATTGGTATTGCAGCCAGGATCAATAATATCAATGAGGACGATATATCCAGAATTGCAATAAAAAATTCGTCAAGCTCAGATTTTCTGCCAATGAAAGTACTCAGCAGTTCAACCGGAGAGTTTCCGTTTATCCTTTCAGGCATAAGATTCATGTAAACAGAAGGGCTGAACAGGATCTCAGCTTTAAACTTTTGCTCCAGATAGAGCAACAGATTCAAGTCTTTTGCGTTGGTGATTAGTTCACTTACTATTATCTCATCAACGTATGGATATTCCAGCAGTTTTCGAATCTGGTCAATTTGTTTTCTTTCTACATTTGCTTTTTTGCCAACAATAGCATCTACTTTGCCTTCGCCGAGTATTACAACCCGTTTTTTGATTCTTTTTTTAGACTTTAATATGTGCTGGTTTACCTTAGTAACCAGAAACAGGTTAATAAGAAACGAGATAATAAATACGGTGGTTGGAAAGCCTCCCAAATTAGTTCTAAAGATATAAAAAAGAGTTATGCTAAGAAGAGTTCCCAGAAAAACCCCCTTTGTAACTCTCTTGAATAAGTTCCATGAACTCTTGAAACGTCCTTTATATACTCTGAACAAAGATAGGGATAACAGAAAAATCGCGGTCAAATAAGGAAAGGTGTTTTTATAAGGGATGAAATTATGTGTCTCAAAAGGAAAACCGTTCCTTATAAGAAATGCAAGCAGAAAACCAATATTTATCAGTATGGCATCAATAAACAATAACCATATCTGCAATGGAATTAGCTGCAAAAAGTTTTTACAGTTTTTATTCATTCAGAGACATTTTCATCTTAAATTTATATTTATTTCTTTTTTTAACCCCAACAGTACCAGAATGCAAAGTAAGAATAGCTTTAAGTCAAGCAATATACTCCAATTTTGGTTATACCACAATTCTAATTCCGCTTTTTTAGGCATGATAACTTCTTCATAATATTCACTTGCATTGTCAACTGAAGCAAGGAGGCTGTCTTCATGATGGAAATAAATGGAACCCATTCCTATAAGACCTGGTTTCATCGAATATATTTTGCTTCGTTTCTCGTCCGGATATATTTCGGCATGTTCCCGTAATAATGGTCGCGGTCCTACTACGCTCATGTGGCCTAGAAATATATTTATTAGTTGAGGAATTTCGTTGATCTTAATTTTCCTGAGATACTTGCCGAGTTTTGACGGTCTAGGGTCTGCTGAGGTAGTAATAGAACCTAATTTTTCAGAACCTTTTGGCATAGTAGTAAATTTTATAAGCTTAAAAGGTTTTTCATTCAGGCCGGTTCTGTCCTGTAGAAAAAAGATATCTTCGCCAGTTAATTTTATCAAGATCGAGACGATTATGAATACAGGAGAAACAATGATCAACGCCAATAATGACAATATGATATCCGCAAGGCGTTTGAGGATTTTGCCATAAAAACAGGAAAATTCTTTTTTTGGTGTGGTTAACGAATCCATTGTCAGTCCTATACGGTGTATTTACCAACCCTTTTAAATCGCTCCATGTTCTTCTCGATCCAATCTATGGTCAACTCTAACCCTTTATCCAAATCTACTTCTGGCCTCCAATTCAGTATCTTATACGCCTTTCTATTATCGCAAAGCAGCCTCTCGACTTCGCTCTTTCCCGGTCTCATTCGATTCGGATCCTGAGTTACGACAATATCTTTACCCATCAAAGAACCGATTTTCTTTGCCAGTTCACCAATGCTTATTTCCTTACCAGAACCAATGTTTATGACGTTACCGACTGCCTTTTGCGATTCAGCTATGTGAATAAAACCTTGCACGGTATCAAGTACGAAATTCAGGTCTCGCGTTGGTGTAAGAGAGCCCAGACGAATTTCATTCTTATTGTTCATCAACTGTGTGATAATCGTTGGAATAATGGCTCTGGTCGATTGGCGTGGCCCATAAGTATTAAATGGTCGTATTATACCCACCGGAAGCTCGAAAGAACGATAAAAGCATTCTGCTATCATATCGGCACCGATCTTGCTGGCTGAATACGGAGATTGACCCTGAAGCGGGTGTTTCTCATCGATAGGAACATACTGGGCCGTACCGTATACTTCACTGGTAGAAGTATGGACAACTTTTTCGACATTATGTTCCAGGCAAGCATTCATTATATTAGTTGTTCCAAACACATTAGTTTGAACATAATCGGCGGGGTTAGTGTAGGAGTATGGTATGGCGATAAGTGATCCAAGATGGAAAACTATATCGCATCCTTTGACAGCATTAAACACAGACGTTGCATCCCGAAGATCGCCCAAGACAACCTCAATAGCATCCTGGACGCTTTCTTGAATATAATCGATTTGCCCGCGGTCATCTCTGGAGTTATACTTTAGAAGAACTCGGACTTTTGCTCCAAGTTCTACCAGATGTTCTGTCAGGTGGCTGCCTATAAACCCGCCTGCTCCGGTTACAAGTATCTTTTTGTTCTTGATGCCATTTCTTGTCATGTCGTAAGCTTCCATACCAACCAATTTTGAGTTGAAACTCTTTTATAAAAAACTGTTAACTGTCCTATAAATAAGCAACTGAATACAATATTTTGTACTCAACTTCGACGTTATCGAGAGACAACAGTTCAGGTTCTTTGTACTCTGCCATCCCTTCTTCTAATTCACTCGGAATCGGAATCAAATTCCCAAAGAATATTCTCTTGAGAAATTCCTTTGCTCGCATGGTTTTGGGAATCAAGTGAAAAGTGACAGCAACTTTTTTGATGAAAGAAACGATCTTACCCAGCACAGAACCTGTTGACACCGGATAAGCACCGTAAAGCTCTGTTTTAGAAAAACTCTGACTCGTCAGATCGCAAAGTTCAGGCCCGGAATAATACTTGCAGGTGAATGGTGACGGGTTAAAGCCCGACCATTCCTTGTTAACGGTGCAAATTATGAGGACTCCATTTTCCCTTAATACTCTTTTGGCTTCAGTAACGAATTTCTCCGCTTCGGGTATGTAATAAATTGCTTCATACAATAACACGACATCAAAACTATTGTCGTCCAATGGTAGAGATTGAGCGTCGGCCTGTATTAGTGCTATATCCTCGCGGTCTTTGTAAGTGTCGTTTGGAAACTTCAATATATCTTTATCGATATCGCTGCCGACTACTTTATTCGCTTTTTTCGCTAAATAGGATAGGCCCATTCCGGCACCACAGGCAACTTCAAGAACATCTTTCTTTTGGCAAAAAGGAACTGCAAACCGATATCGATGGTACATTCTGCTAATCTGCTCTTTTGACGCATTGTTTTCGGGCAGTTCAGTAACGCTAGTATAGCTATTTGTCACGAGTTATCCCTTTTTAGTATAAAACTTCTTAATGATCTTTATTACATAATCAAGCTGTTTGTCCGTAACTTCTGTATTCATTGGCAACGATAGAACTTCCCTTGAAATTTTCTCGGTCATTGGCAGTTTTAAATCCCCGAAGCCAAGAGCTTTGTGTTTGTGAGTAGGTTTGGGCCAAGATATCAAAGTTTCAATACCTTGTTCTTTCATGTATTTAACAAGGGCATTCCTTTTTTTCGCCAGTATCGCGTAATTCTGAAATGCGTCTTGATATCGATCATCTTCATAGATTGAAGGAGGAAGTGTTACCTGCTCAACATCATCCAGACCCTTGTAATAAAACTGAGCGATCTGCCTTCTTCTTTTGATCCACTTAGGTAATAATTTTAATTTGACGTCAAGAATCGCCGCATGAAAATTGTCAAGTCTGCTGTTAAAGCCATAACCTAATATCTCACCTGTATTTCGATTCTGCGAATGGTCTCGCATGAGGCGAATTTTATCTGCAACCCTCTTATTATTTGTAACCACAATCCCACCATCGCCAGTGCCGCCAAGGATCTTCATCGGATACAAGCTAAAACTTCCCGTCGTTCCAAAAGAGCCGGACATTTTACCATTAAATTTTCCACCAAGTGCCTGTGCAGCATCTTCTATAACAGCCAGCTTGTGTTTTTTTGCAATTTTCATTATCTTGTCCATATCACATACTCTGCCATTCAGGTGAACAGGTATAATTGCTTTTGTCTTCCTGGTTATAGCTTTTTCCAATTGATCGACATCCATATTGTGATCTTTGCCAACGTCAATCAGGACCGGCATCGCCCCTGTGAATTTTATCGCAGCTATCGTAGCCACAAAGGTATGAGAAACGGTTATGACCTCATCTCCTTTGCCTATTCTGCATGCCAAAAGCGACAGATAAAGAGCATCTGTTCCACTGTTCAATCCGATGGCATATTTAACTCCGACAAACTTGGCGACATTTTCTTCAAATCTCGTTAGATCGCTTCTCATTATCAAATCGGCTCGTTTAAATAAAACGTCTTTGATCACTGGCATAAGTTTGCTCTCCAGCCCTTTATAATGTTTTGGAAGATCAACAAAAGGTACTTTATACGGCATTGTCACTCCTTCTTTAAACTTTTAATAAACTTTTTACAGATTGAACAATATTTTTGGCCTTGGGATAATAGACCTCTTCCAGGCTGCAACTGGCCGGTGCCGGAGTATCTGGTAAAGTTATTCGGATTATAGGATCCTTGAGAAACTTAAAAGCCTTGCTGGCTACTATCGCGGATATTTCCGCAGCGATACCGCATGTCTTCCAAGTTGCATCTGCAACTACAAGCCTGCCTGTTTTTTTTACAGATTTAATGATCGTATCTTCATCCAGAGGTTTTATCGAACGCAAATCTACTACCTCGATTGCAACACCTGCCTCTTTTAATATTGCATGCGCCTTAATCGCCTCTGAAACCATAAAAGAACTGGCCACAACAGTAACATCCTGTCCCCTTTTCCTCACCTTTGCTTTTCCTATAGGGACTTGATAAAATTCTTCCGGAACTTCCTCTTCCCTTTCATATAACCAACGATCATCAATATAAATAACCGGGTTATTATCCAGGATACTTGCGATCAAAAGCCCCTTTGCGTCATATGCAGTAGCTGGCATTACGACTTTAATCCCAGGTGTATGCGCGAAAATCGCAGCTAAGTTTTGAGAATGCTGAGCGGCCTGTTCTCCGCCTCGATTAATAATCCCCCTGATAGTTACCGGAGCATTAACTTTGCCGCCAAACATGTAATTCCATGTCCCCGCATGATTAACGATCTGGTCCATCGCAAGATACATAAAATCCATTCTCGGATGGATCATAACTGCCCGCATACCGGCCATTGACGCGCCGATCGCTATTCCTGTAATTCCATTTTCGGCAACTGGCGGATCGATAACTCTCTCGTGGCCAAATTTTTCCATTAAACCGACCATACTTTGGCCTACGAACCATGGACTGTTTACACCTACACCCATGACAAAGACATTGCTGTGCTTTTCCATGGCCTGGTGAAAGCCCTCATTTATGGCCTGAACATACGTCAGTTTTCTTTTTTTTGAGTTATTTTTTGTAGACATCTTTTTCTAATTCACTCTTATCTGGACGATGGCTTTTACAGGCATAGTCATATGCCTGGGCTATCTCTTTCGAGACCTGCTCTAAAATCTGTTCTTTACTTTTATTGCTTAGCATCTTGTTCTTAACTAAAGAACGCTCTAACCTCTTGATGCAACATTTCCTGAGCCAACTTTCAACTTCCTTTTTTGTTCTAAAACCAACACCGATATCTTCCCACGGCCCAACATGAGAACGCCAGCGGTAAGTATTGCATTCCATGAAAAATGGTCCCCTGTTGGCACGGACATGCTTTACCGCTTTATTAGCGGTTTGATAAACTTTTGTCACATTGTTTCCATCGACGTGTACTGCTGGAATATTTAAGCCTTTTATTCTTTGATAAATGTTATCTACCGGCTGCCTCATCCTTAAAGGTAAGTGAGTAGAATAATGATTATTCTCACAAACAAACACGATGGGAAGTTTATGGACAGCGGCAAAGTTTATTGATTCGTAAAATACACCCTCGTCGGTCGCGCCATCACCGAAAAATGAAGCTACGATCTTTCCATTTTTCTGCATTTTCGATGCCATCGCAGTACCAACTGCAAGTGGAATCGTACCCCCAACTATAGCAGACGTTCCCAGTATTCCGATCTCGGGAGCAACAACATGCATTGATCCTCCCTTACCTCGAGAGCATCCCGTCTCTTTGCATAACAATTCCGCCATCAAATCGTTCAGACTTCCACCCTTGGCAATATAAAACCCATGGCTGCGATATGTACCGAAGGCATAATCGGATGCATCCAGGTTCGAACATACTCCTGTAGCAATTGCTTCCTGTCCGGTATACATATGACTTGGACATATGATCTCATCAGCATAGAGCATCTCTATCACTTTTTCCTCAAACATGCGGATTTTCTGCATGGTGGTATAAAACTGTATTAGCTTGTTTTTTGATATATCCATTATTATTTAAGAAATGCTCACAAATTCATATAGTGCAATTTTTTAAACAAAACCACGGCGGTTTGAAATAGAATTTTCATGTCAACAAGAAAGGATTTTTTTTCTACATACTCCAACTGAAGTTTTATTTTTGAGGGCCGGATATTTTCTTTATAATACTCTTCGGGGTCCTCTCCCCTTGCCGAAGCCGCAGCAAGCAGTTCGCCCTCATCGGAATTCCAGATAGAAGCCCAGTCAGTTATCCCCGGCCGAACAGAAAGAATCGCTTTCTCTTCTTCGGTATACATATCCGTGTACATCTTAACTTCTGGTCTTGGGCCAACGAATGACATATCGCCAACAAAAACATTTATCAGTTGCGGCAACTCGTTGATTTTATATTTCCTCAGTAACAAACCGATTTTAGTTATCCTTGGGTCGTCATCTGCACAAGAAGGGGCTCCTCCCATTTTATCGGCATCACTTCGCATCGTCCTGAACTTGTACATACTGAAAAGTTTACCGTCTTTACCTGCCCGACGGCCTCCATAAAAACCAGGTCCCTTAGAGTCTACTTTTATCATTATAAATGTAAAAATAAATACAGGCAACAAAAATAAAAGTCCAAGTAAAGAGAAAACAATATCAAATAACCGTTTCAATGCATTATTAATAAGTATCATTTTTATTATTCCTTTTATTGAGTTAATATATTAATAGAAATATTTTATTTCTTGTAGCGTAAGTTCCGAACGAATTTCAAGGGGCATCATTATAACACACTGCTATAAAAGAGTTTACGGCTCGTACTCAACATCGCTCCAGAGCTTGCAGTGTTTTGAATGTCATAAGATAGCAGGTAAAGCTCTCTTTTGAATAAAAAATAGCAGAATCGAGAAAAAAATGTATTGATTGGTTATTACCACTTTTTACTGTGATTAAATTAAGGAACTTCTGTTTTAGCCATCAGTGTTTTTTTGTAGTACCGTGACAAGTTGTCCAGCTAGGAAAGGAAAAGTGGCTAATATCGGAAAGTACAAAAAAGATGCTCTCTTCGAAAGCAGTCGGCCTATAGGAGGGATGAGCATTCCTTTATAAACGCCATTAATACCGGTCATACTCCCAACGCGAAACAGTTCGGACAATCTAGACTTCGATAACGCCTTGTGTTTTTTATCATTTGGCCATGAGTATCTCCAGTCAGCAAGAAGTATGTTCCCCTTGGTCTTGGTCACCCGTAGCATTTCATTAGCGATTTTCTCTGCAAGAGTGTCATCGGTAATCTGAACAAACATTGTCGGGGAAAAAACAATATCAAAACTGTTATTTTCAAATTCCATGTGACTTGCATCACCGCATATCCATGTTATACCTGGCAATATATTCTTGGCATCGAGGATCCTGTCTTCCAAAATATCAATGCCACATAACTGGCTTGGATTAAAACCTAATCTAAGAAAGTTGAGGAGGCTTCCGCCATTTCCACAGCCGATATCGAGAACTCGAGTAGAAATCGGGTTGATATGTAATGATCGCACTGCATTAATAATACTCATTTCGTAAGCCAAGGTCTGAAAGAGTACTTCGGGGTTATGAAGTAAATCATTTCGGTATTTCCCTTTATCTTTATAGTAGTTTTCATACCACGTTTTTGTTTCTTCGGCCAACATGCTTTTCTCCTTTGCTAAAAGCCTATTCCAATTTTGATCTATTATTTAGATTAAGGATTTGGATTTATAAAGCCTGGGCAACGCTTTCAATATGGCTGGCATAATCATAGTATATTTTATCTGCGTCAAATAATTCATCAAAGACCCTTAGTGCGTTGTTAGACAGCAACGTATAGAGTTCATTATTCTCATATAACTTTTTAATGTTACCTATAAGCGCCTCAGCATCATTGGGTGTATAATAGAATCCTATCCTATATTTGTCAATAGTTTTTTGTAGGTCTCCCTGCCAGGCCGACAAAATTGGCAGTCCTGCCGAAAGATAAACAAATACTTTATTGGGAAAAGCATCTCTAATTTGCGTAGCAGGGCATACACCGACATTTGAATGTTCTAATAATGTATTGATTTCACTTTGCTCTAACCACCCCGGCAGTATTACATTCGGCAGATCAGAAGATTCCTTTTTTATTTTATCAAACAAATCGCCACATCCTGCCAGAACAAAACAAATATCTTTATCAATTAACTTTTTGGCGCAATCTAAAAGAATGGATGGATTATTACTATGAACAAATGTACCAATAAAGGTGACGACAAACTTGTTTTCAAGACGATCCTTTAGTTTGACTATTTTATTTGATTTATTTTCCCGACCAACATTTCTCTTATATCCTAAATAAAAAACTTTTTCTGCCCATGTTTTGTCCCTTTCGGCATATTTTAATCCCCAGTCAAGAAAGGGGTCCATCATTGCAACTAGTGCATCAGCACCTTTCATTGTTTTCTTTGTCAAAACAAACTCTTTAAAGAGTACCATCTTAGCAATTTTCTGCAATTTCACTGGGACATGTTGTATAAGAAGATCAGGCCATTCATCTCTTATATCCACTAAAACAGGAATATTATTTTTATTTGCGAAGGCAACTACTTCGAAAGCAAGATCGTGCGGAGGCATCGATGTCACGATAACATCGGGCTTATTTTCTTTAGAAGCCAATTTTTTAAATTTTTTAGCCAGGATCCTATGATCGACAAATCGACGTAGAGAAATATTCCTTTTATAACCAATACCCTTTAGTGCTTTTATTTTAATGCCATTGCTAATAACTAATTCCGCATCCGAACTAAAGTCCCATTTTTTCTTGAAATGATCAAAAGCACTTGTCCACCACAAAACATTGTGTTGCCTTTTAACAAGACTTTCAGCAAGAAGAGTTGTTCTCATTTTACGAGAACCGGGCTCTAACGGCAATATCTCACCTATTGTAACCAGCCAAATATTAATCTGTTATAACTTTCGTTTACTGGACATTGTTTTATCAATAATAAAATCCGTACTATATAAATTTTTGCGCGTACGACAAGGAATGGCAATTGTAAATACTAACATTGATTCGCAACGGTTTCATAAATCTGATTTAGTTGAGCAGCTACACGCGTAATTTTCAGAAATTCGATATTTTTTCGGAGTTTCTGCCGTCCAAACTTGTCTAATGTTTCAAGTGCTTTCAAAATTCCCTCCGCTAAATCCTCAGGAGTATCAACCTCAGAAACATAGCAACTTGGCGAACTTGCCGCAAGATTCATTAGATCGCTCACATCGGTTGCCACAAAAGGCACATTGCAAGCCATAGCTTCTTTAATTATATTTGGCCATCCTTCCTGTACAGATGTCAACAAAACCACATCCGAGGCATTAATCATAAGGTTCATTTTGTCTGGCGGAACACCAGCTATTTCGATTAGCTCTGCATCTGGAACATGCTTTTTAACAAGATCAAATGCAGCCCGAGCCAGATAGGGACGTTTGTTTGAGACGTTTAGGGTCAGTCCCGGATAAAATGAAATCCATTTCTGTATTTCATTTTCTTTGCCAAGCTTTTTCCTGGCATCCTGACGAGGTATAGGAAAAAATTCATCCAAATCGATACCGTCAGTAATAACTTCAGATTTTTGGCGAACTTCATCAGGAAGTTTTTTTTTCATCCTCTCTGACATTACAATAATAAAGTGATACTTTTTCAAACTTATATTTGTCATCTTCCGTGAGATGCAATCTTTGAACTTTTCTTTTAATAACAAAGAGCAGCCACCGTTTAGATCTGTACCCCTTAAGGTAATTACTTTTGGTGCATTAACCTTCGATACAAGATAACCGCAACCGGAACCATATGGGGAATGAACTAGGTCATATTTTGGAGCCATCTGTCTTATCTTTTGCAGGGACTTATGGAAAATAAAAGGATTAGATATATTGCCCAGATACTCAAGATCTATGTCAACTCCGATATCTACCATGCTTTTAAGCTGGCGTTTCATGAAAATGCCAGACACCTGTTCCGGAGGAAATGTATGAGGCCAAAGTACTTTCATAGATGTGTCTCACTAGTAAAGAAATAGTAAAATGGATTCATAGTAAAGTTAGCTCCATCGGAAATACTTTCCGCATAAAATATTTTTCGGGCTTAAGATTTCTAAAGCACATGTAAGTAAAAACAATAGGAATAGCGGAATAAAAAAGTCAAGGACAAAACTGGCCTTAATAAAACTAAAATAGCCAGAACCCACAACAAACCTAAGCAATTGTATAAAAAAATAACTATAGAGAAAAAGACCGGCTCCGCCTCCGATTGTTTTTAAAAACCTGTTAAACCATTCGAATAAAATCCCGAACAGAAATAGATGAACAAACACGCCAGGAACTCCGGCGAACAGATATCCAAACCCAAGGGCATAAAATGTCCTACCTGCTCCTTTATGAAACAACTCTGGGTCAAATGTTTTTACAAACCATATATTACGCGGCAGAGGGCGATCAGGATATATTACTGTTGGGATAACAAGGCTGGCATCTTTCAAATAGGTCCAATGATCAAAGTCTATTTTTTTAGGGATATTTTGAACAATAATTATAAATGTCGAAAAAGGATCGGTAAGCGTAGTCCAGCCCCACATTAACTTTGTAAATGACTTGCCTTGTGTATTCGCGAAATAGCTATAGAAGTTTTGGGCGGTTTCTGAAAATGTTTCTCCACTCCTGGCAGCTCTAACCGCCCCGGATAGTAGAAAAGAAGAGAAGAATCCCAAAATAACAATACAAAGCAGATGCCTTCTCTTTAAATATGGCTGAAATGACATCATCAAGCAAGCAAACAAGCCTATGATCCAAATTCTATGCCCACCGACAATAGATAAAACAACTAATGTGATAAGTAAATAGCTCAATGGCGAAAGGTGTTTACGCCTCTTCAAGTCACCTATTATACTAACCATAGCAATTGAAAGTGAAGAAATAACAGAGGGAATCAATTCATTGAAATACAGTATAACTCCAGGCGTACCGAAGCGATATTCTACCGATTCTGTGTATGACATTCCACTTGGCATAAAACCATAAAAATAAAGGACTATGCAGAGAACAATCGTCAACTTAAGTCTGTGTTTATAGGTCAGCCAAAACAAATTATGGATTCTATTACTTATATAAACATTTCGTTTTCTTTTAGAGGGTAAAAGTTTTTTAAGAAACCAAACTCCAAAAGCATACCCAATGAGACCTATTCCGATTGCAGAAAATAATGTTAACATCTCATTTTCAGTCATAGAAATTTTGCCATACAATATTGAAACCGAAGAGGGTAAGGCATATAAGGCAATTAGACTTATTACCACTGAATGAATATTGAAAATGTTCCGAAATTGTTCCGAAAAAAACATAATTAGCAATATTGCCAAAAAAACATCAAATAACACCCAAAACTGCCAATATATTGAAGCAATCGCCATAATGGAAATTACGACAATCATAAAAGGAATCAAATGTCGTTCCTGTACATTGTTATTCTTTATGAGTCTTGCCATCTCAGACTTACCTTGGTTCATTGGACGCAGTTCAATTGTAAAAAACAGAGGTTGCTTTTTAGTCAGATTACAAATACCTCAAGTTCCTTACAGGTTGTTCTGGATTATTTTCCAATTAATACTCTTATGGCTTTTTGGAAACTCCTGGATATTCCTAACTCTTTGATCCGCCATAATATGTTCAGAGAAAAGATTCGTTTTATCCGGCTCAGCCTGTTTTTCCTATCTACCTTCTTTTCTATTTTAGAAACCATAGACCTGAATCTATCTAACGTTATATTGTTGCAAAAACAGTTGAGTGGACTTTGATGATTATACAAAGAGATATCAAAGTCATCATCAACCAATCCATTTTGTTTACAAAATTCAAAAGCTTCTGTTCCTGGATAAGGAGTAAAAATGCTGTACGATATCGTTTCGCAGTTGATTTTTTTCATGGCAGCTACGGTATCATTCAACGTCTCTTCAGTTTCTTGAGGCAAGCCAACCATAAATTGAGCATGCAATTCAACACCATATTTCTGGATGAGTTTGCATGCAGAAAGGGCCTTCTCTATAGTAAAATTTTTCTTTATTTTCTTTAATATTTCGTTATTGCCTGATTCAATGCCAACAGTTATTGAATAACAGCCAGCTGCTTTCATAAGAGATATAGTTTGATGGTCGACCAGCCTTATATGGATTTCGCAACTCCATTTCAACCCGGGACAATGTGTGATAAGGGCATTACACAGATCGTTTAAGTACTGCCGGGTGACGCCGAAAGTATCATCAGCAAAGTCAACTGAAACTAACCCCTTCTTCAGAAGACCTTCTATTTCTTTTGCTACATTATCAGCAGAGCGAAATCTCACCTTTCGACTCCATATTTGGCGAGATCCACAAAAGAAACAATTACTTGGACATCCCCTGGTAGCAAAAACATATCTAAATGCCTCTTTCGGATATTTCTCGTAGTTCTTTAGTACTTTCGGTGCTCCTTCATGGGGAAAAGGTAGAGAATCTAAATCTTGCATAAACTCTCTTGGAGCATTTTCAACAACTGTATCGCCGTTTCTATAGATAGTCCCATCAATGCCATCAAAACCCTTTTTGGTTTCTATCGCATTTAGTAATTCAACAATAGTCTTTTCGCCTTCGCCCCTGACAGCTATATCAACCTCTGGGCAATCGAGCGTCACTGCTCCCATCATGCAGGGATAAGGACCGCCAATTACTACAGTGATCTGTTCGTCGATTTCTTTGACAAAACGAGCTACTATACATGCGGAGGCAAAGTTTTGAGATTTAGAAGAGATCCCTACAACATCGGGTTGGTATTCCAGCAAAGTTGATTTAAGCTCTTCCCACACCAGCGAAGAAGGGTCCTTCAGATTATTTAGGTAATTATCAAACCCAACGCCTGACAAATAACTAACTTCGATCGTTTCGCTATGAGGATTAAAATCAGCGTTGTAGACACATACATCCCATTCTGTCTGTTGCTGTATCACTCCAGACAGATAAGCTAAAGATAAAGGATATCTGTCAAGTGAATATGTATCTTTAAACAGCCTGTAAAAAGGGGGTTCTACAAGTAGGATTCGAGGGGCATTTTGTTTCATTTGAGATATCCTATATAACACTGCATACTCTTGCTCAACGACACCGTGGAGCTTCTTTTCAGTAAAATATCAAATTAGTCTTCAAACATGCATTTGCTCTTTATCTTTTCCAGATTCTGAAAAAGGTATTCTTGCACAAACCTCATTTCATCGTCAGTGAAGTATAAACGCCACAACCGCCATTGTCCATCTTTACCGTCCATTAGAACTACGCGATTATTGTGCTTTAGACTATTATCGATCAATTCCTTGAGAAATTGACGGCCGTCAGCGACATCCATTGAAATTTCCGGCCAAACACTGGCAATAGCATTAGAAATATTATAAGAAGTTGACTTCCATCGATTGAATGATGAATGCTCACTGGTAATAATATAATCCATGTATGCATTTACAAACGGGAAATAGTAACCCCCGGGACGAGTATCATGCAACGTCAACCATCCGTCGTTACCGACTAATTCTCTTATAGCTCGTGCTGCCATATAGCTTAATTCGGGATCCAGGGGAGTAAGCCCATCCAGATAGAATCCATCAAAACCATATTCTTCTTTCAGTCTTTTCAGTTCTGCTATCCGCATATTAAGAACTTTGCGATTAGCGGTAAATTTAAATCCTTCTTCCAAAAAGTTAACATACGGCGCGACTTTCAACCCATTGTTGTGAGCAGTTTTCACCACCCTCCTTAGCTGGGCTTCATCTTCAGGTATCCACTTATAATTTTGAGCCATGAACGAAAAATCATACCATTTAGAAAACTTATTGCCCTCGGCATCAACGGCATTCGGATCATAACGACTTTGCCAAACCCATGAATGCATTTCTAATACTTTGGCATATTTACTGTATTCAATGATCTCTTCATCGCTTGGATAACGCTGTGTATGTGAAGAGTAGTGAACGTTATGGTTAAATGATGCCTCCCAGTCATAGTGGCGAGGTGGACAGACACCGATAAACAAAAGGGATAATGGCTCACTGGCCGACAGTTCCCATGAGTTATTCTCAAAAGTTTCCGGCCAATTACTCCGGGCAGATAATTTGGGAGGTGCGACAACTAAACCACCGTCATTATCCAGGGTTATTAATCCACCACACGAATCACTGGCTTTGTCATACATCGGCGAGAAAAGCAGTTTAACCTGCAGCTTTTCTATATTGTAAAATCGGATCGTTGAATCCCCGGATATGACCATTTTAAAACCATGTGCTGACGTCCCCTTCCAGACACAATCAAACCCATTTAATGTCGGGCCGGATAGCTCTTTATACCAGTCTTTGTCCAGGACCACCTTTGCTAATATTCGTTCTTTCCCGATCCGTTGCTTAATTTCAATAATCCCTTTTTCTAAATCTACATGAAATACGCCGCCGGTCGTCGCAAGAATAGCAATCTGGCCATTAACATCAAGATTCTCGATTCTCATCCCGTTAAGCTTGACATTTTTTCCTTCCGTCAAAGAATTAAAAAGAGTGGTATTTTCAGCTATACAGATCGAAGAAATGACTATTGTCATAAGTACGATGTAATTCCCAAGATATCTCCAGTGGTTCTTTGTATTCATTATGATCCTTACCCTATTTACAAGACAGGTTCTATTATTGTAATTAATGACGGTTTACTGATCGACACGATTTATAAATACTTTTTTCGTGAATTTTTCAATCCAATTCATTTTTAACAAAAAGAGAATCGATAAATAAAGCACGAGTATTAGAATCTCAAAGGTTATTACGCGGTATGCTCGCATGACAATAAACGGTTTAATAATTAATGTTATTGCTACAATTACAGCATTTACGATCAAAGCAGTTAAAAAGTATTTTATATCTTGTCTGGATACATCAGGATATAATTTCCTGATTGAAATATGGGTTAGCACGCCTAAAATAATTAATCCAATTGTAAAGGCTATTGTCAAACTTATAATTGGAGAAAACATCGTAATTATAAACAACAAGAGTCCGGCAATCGCCAAAAAGGCAAGAAAGGAGATACAAAGGTTTATTGCATTTATTGGTTTAGCCCTGGTAGCATCTAAAGTACTTTCTACTGTCCTGAAAAATGTATAACAAAATATCGAGCAAGATGCTATCAGCATAATAGGAACAACATCAACAAACTCCGGGCCCAACCAGTAATCAATTATAACGTCTGCAAAGATCATTAATTGAAAGGAAACAAAAAGTGAAAGCTGAATCGCTGCTCCTATGAGAATGTTTAAACTCTGCTTTATTTCATTATGTCTTTTTTGAGCGATCATGCTGCTAAATTTCGGAAGAAGTATTAAGCCCAGGGGGGTAACCGCTGTAACCACTATATTCAGCATCCTTTGGCTCACAGAAATGTATCCCGCCTCCTTAGTAGAAGCAAAATGAGCAGCAATAATTGGACCGGCAGAAAAAAAACCTGCCAAGATAAAACCGCTAGGTATCCTCGGAAGAGAATAGTATAGCAGTTTTTTCGACGAGCTTTTAAACTGTGATTTCTCTACATGCATGAAAAGTTCGTTAGTAAAAGGCAGAAAAAACAATATAGAACTGGCACAAGTAGCCACACCGCTTAAGGCTATTAATTGGGCTATATTTATGTTCTTGCATAGGACAAGAATTACCAGGGGAATTATAGCCAGGTTAATTACATCAAGAAAATTGAAAGCTTTTACCAACAATCGTCCCCTCAAGTATGAATAAACGATACTATGAAGAGTAAACCCAGCCAAGAGCAGTGAAAGCGGCAAGATCAAATTTGCATACTGAATGCTTCCAAAAAACAGCTTGGCAAAAAAATCTTTATATAAATTCATAAGAATCAAAAAGAAGACGGTAAGTATTATAGCTAATGCCGTCAGCTTCATATATGCCGCTCTTTCTTGACGACTTTGTGACATCGCAATAAAACGCGGCAAACCCATCCCCAATCCCAAAAGTAAAAGAGAAATAAGAAGTGCTACTGCTCTTTTAACCAAAGAATACTCTCCTACACCTTCGGGCCCAAAGTTTCGTGCTATTAGCCTGAATATAACAAAAAAAGCCACCATTACGATTGCTTGGGTTACATAAGTAAGGGAAATATCTTTAAGTATTGGTCGTAATTTCAATCGTTGTATCCTTGTGGTTGAGCAGCATAGACTGCGTAATATTCATTCTGGTAAGCAACAGGCAATTTGGAAAAACAGTTGTCCTCAATTTTATCACACTTTGCTGTGTCAACGACGAAGTAATCAATGCCATACTTCATTGATAATAACTCCAATCTATCGGAGGTCATGTTATAATATGAGTTTTGTGCTAGTTTGGTGATTTCATGGGTTATATTCCAGCCTTTGGTTTTAATGTCAGTTCCTGTGATCTCGTCAAGGTGTATGCCAAACTCCCGGCATCTTTTCCGCCCTTCTTCAAAAGAGCCCCCGGAATCATAGCCTATGCATGTATAGCCCCATTCTCTGACGTTTCCAAAACTGCTTCGCGATGAGTAATCTCTCCAGCCGTAATAGATTGTTGGGTCTGGTGCAAATAAAGCATCCTCTTTTGTATTGTTTTTAGCCCATACTTGTGTGTCGAGGTATGACCTGGCCTTGTCAGCAAAGCGTTTGGCCCAGTTGTCTTCTCTTCTTTTGGCATCTATGGCAACGGCTGCTAAAAGTAGCAAACAGGCTATTAGAGAAATAACTTCTTTCTTATTTTTCTTCCAAATGGCAGACAAAAAAGGAAATAGTACTACTATTAAGAAGACATATCCAGGAGCGTACTTTGGATATCCCAGTCTCTGGTAATATCCACCTTTTAGCATTAAGTCAAAATAACTGTAACCGCTGGAAAAAGGATTAAAAAATCGAAGTGGCGTCCAGGTATGAGCTAAAAGCCATGACAGGACTTTGTTTTCGATGACCATCCCTACAATAGATAAAAGTGAGTAAAAGAAAAATATTCCACTTATAACAAAAAACACCGTCTTCACTTTCGAGTTTTGTCGAATATGCAAAGGGCCTAATCGTTTATCTTTAAAATCGGTTAAAACCAGAATGAAAATTGGAAGAAAGGCAATACCTGGTTGCGCAAAAAGTATCAATAAATAGCAATATATCGCTACCATACCAATTAAAAAATGCCTGGTGATAACTTTTTGATATAAATAGTTGACAACATATAAAGTCCCCAAAAGACTTACAATGATTGTGGATCTTTGTAATGCGATTTTGATAAGGAACGGGATTCCTGATTCAGAAAACAAAACTCCCATTATTGAAAGAAGGAGGCATACGCAGCAACCAACAATTATCTTTCGGTTCTTCTCGTCGGACATATCTTGATATCGCAGAGCTGCAAAGGAAAATAAATATAAGAAAACAAGAGGAAGGAATGTATGCTTAGCTCGCAAAGTAAACATTTCAAGTATGAACGGATACCAATGGTAACCAAAAATCCTGGTCTGGATGAGCCAGGATTCCGTCGAAATTTTACCAGAGTCACTTGCGCCACTCATTAAAGTTGAAATTAGATGTGGTGCCACTAAGACAACAAATAGAAATACTCCTGAGCAAAAATGCTTCTCCAGCAATACTCGTCTGTTATAAACTGTATAGGCGCATATAAAAGCAAATACGAACAATCCCAAAACAATGTGGCAATAGGCAGCAACTGCAAGCATGACAAAAGAGGCTATGTAGCGTTTCCTCAGAGAAAGCGCTATGGCGAAAATCCAGGATGCGTCGGCAAATGTATAATAATTTGCATAACTTGCCAATTGACCAAATCCTGCTCCAAATCTTGCGAGATTTAGACCTGGCAATGCCCCTGTCACTACAGCTACCGCGCAAAGTAAACTAATAAATCTGCTCTCGAACATTACATATGAAAGATAATATACCGCAAACACCAAAAGGAGAGTTTGCAGGAACATAAGTGGATACATTGAAACAGAAGGATATACATGAAAATATTTCGCTAAATAATAATACACTTTCATTGGCAGTGAATTGTCATATTCCATGATGCCACTTGGAAAATTATCCTTAAAATTTTCTGGGTGTATCTTTTGTGCTACATAATCTTGTGGCCCCCATCCTCCATTCGCTATTCGTAAATCAACATGTTTAGCGTTATAGTAGAAGATTATAAAGCTAAGTATGACAAGCAATAAGAGAATATAAATACGGCCATTGCTAAAATATTTGTTTTTTATTTCAATCATGTAATTTATCTCTGTAAGAATTTGAAACAATTAGCTTGTCTGATTCTCGGCATTCTAGATGGAAAATTTTATCTAATTTGTGAATTCTGAAAATGTATTGTGATTCCCAAACGGTTAATGGATGATAGAAGGGCAGCATTTAATTCACATTTGACTCCGTTATTTTCTTGCCTCAATAACCCAGTAAAATCCAAACTTGTTCCTTGTGGTTCTATCGATAAATCCCAGAAAATTGCTTATCCAACGACACTTTAATATGGGGATGAAATCTTTTAGTCTGGCAAATCCCGGTTGATGGGCAGTTATCTTGATTTCTTTGAATTCCTGAAACATATTCAGAAGCTCTTTCTTTGAATACATCTTGAGAATTGGACAGCCAAAAAGTTCATTCAATGCAGTACCATGACTGCCGCGTGTTTTTTTTGCATACGAACGTAGCAAAAGGCCATTTATAAAAAAGCGTTTCCTTGATATCAGATCAATTAAGGATGACATTTTTCGAATTAAATAGGTTGTCATTCCTTTGGGGCAATACTTTCTGTAAAGCATTATTATTGCTGTTCCATCCGACTTTAATACTCTGTAAACAGAATCAATTCCTTTCTGGGTACCAGGAGTGTGATGCAGAACGCCTACTGAATAGACAATGTCAAAAGAATTGTCGTCAAATTCCAGATTTTCAGCATCGCCCGTCGAAAAAGTGACATTGTTTTTATTAAGCTCTTCCCTACCCTTATTGGCAACTGATACAGAATTACTGCTAATGTCTATACCAACTACTTCTTCGGCCCAATCGGAAACATGAATCGAGAGAAAACCCTGGCCGCTTCCAACTTCAAGGCACTTTTTACCTTTAACAAGATCTTCATTCAAGATCTCAAATATATAACCTTCTGTTTTTTTTAGCCAAAGCAATCTGTCCTGATAGTTGCCTCCTCCACCACAAGGATTCCCGTTCCAAAATCCAGCCACAGCTTCTTTTGATTTCTTCATGTCTTATTGTTCTCAAAACGTTTTGTACAACGTCCTACTATAATCACGTTAAGCTCAATACTCGGTAATCTAAAGGGAACACCAACTAATTTATCGATAATGAAATGCTTTTTCAGCGTGTTTATAATATCTGCACATTTGTTCACGTGTTCTTTTTTCAATAATTCGTCATAATCTACACCGGTAGCTTTTTGAACATGGCGTTTAGTCGTTAAATTTCTTCCGATCCTATACAAAAGACCTTCTGTTGGAATGCCAAATATAAACTCGCCATCATCCGTTAAGACCCGATTGATCTGTTCTAAAACAGTATCGAGCTTATTTAAGTGTTCAAGCACTGAAAAACTTAAAATGGATTTAACAGAGCGACTTTCAAACGGCAGATCATACGCATCACCTACAGCAAATTCATGCTGTGGATATGACTTTTGAGATATTGAAATGAAATCTTCTGATATGTCAAGACCCATATATTGTGTGCTTGGACAATACGGAATAAAGTCGCCAGTACCGCAACCTATCTCCACAACTTTTTCTTTATCAGTGATCAGCCGAGCGCATTGTTTATAGGCCATGTTCGTTATAGCCGATAGCCAGAAATTATCATGAATATATCTGCCAGTCTCTTTGAATGCTGCTTCTTCCTGCTGTGTTCGTATCTTCCGGTCTATAGTCATGATTTGGCTTTTATAGCTCTAATGGCTAGCCCACCTGCCAAAACTCGCAGAAAACTTTTTTCGGCAACATTTTCGCATTTGTGCAAGATGGAAGATAGGGTAGCCGGAAAGTCTCCCGGTGGAACAAAGCCCCAATACTTAATAGTACAATCTGTAAATCCTGTATCTGACAACATTTCGCAAAGTTCTTTTTTTGTATAGTACCGGTCAGTTGAAAGATGTTTCGTCGTTTTTCTTACCAATGGCCCAATTAAATTATACCAGGGGCTATAACGATTGGGTGTGATTCCAATTATTTTACCATTAGGTTTTAGTATTCGTCTGCAATTTTCCAGAAATTTCAAAGGATTAAGTAAATGCTCGATTAATCCAACAAAAAAAACTACATCTATCAATTCCGATTCAATTTCTCCTAGAGATTCGGCGTCATCACAGATGAATTTCAGCTTTTTGGCTTGTTTTATGTAAAGCGGGTTCTTTTTACATATTTCGAGCATCTTTTCTGAAACATCTACACCAAAACCATAGTTGAAATATTCAGACAGTGAAAACAGATGAAAAGCTGTGCCGCAACCGACCTCAAGAACACTTTCATTTCCAGAGAAATCAGCAAGACTCTTTATGATGTCGATACGCCTGTTCAGAAAATGCGAGGAACTCATATTTGCTTGGAATCGTTCATCCCAGGACTCTGCATAGTTGTTATAGTAATCTGCTATATCATCTTTATTTTTGACAATTTCAGTTGTTTTGTCTTTTTCATTCAATATTAAAACCTTTCAGGATACTGACAATCTTTCCTAATTGAGATTTACGAATACAAGGATAGTCAGGCAAATTGATAGTACTTTTAGAGCATTTAAGCGAGTTGGGATAGTTGTCATTGCTGTATTTTTCATAGGCTTTCATCTCAGGTATTGAGTAATCTATAAGTTCACCTATTTGAACTCCTTTATTTCTCATGTACTCGATAACCTTTTTTCTGTTCTCAACTCGTGGGACGTAATGCGAATAAGTAGCGCCATCTATTAGAGGTGGAAGAGTCAATCCTTCGATACCAAAAAGTTCATTATTATAGTATTCGGCTATCTCTCTTCTTCTTTTTTTATTTTCCTGGTACTTTCGTACTTGAGCGATGCCCACCCTGGCATTAACTGCCGGCATTCTGATTTTGAAATCCTGAGGCATTTCAATTGTTTCATCTTCATAGTACTTAGTAAAATGATCAAGCAAAGATGTTTCTCTCTCAAGGAAATTAACAAATCCATAAAAGGTTCGCGAAAATGTTAAATAGGTCGACAGAAAATAAAGCAATTGCTTAAAACTCATTAAAAGCGACGGCTGAACAAATTCTCGATCACGGTAGTCTTTCAGTTTGGTATAAATGGTATCGTCATTGGTAGTAACCATTCCACCAAAAATCGAAGAGACCTGCTTGCTTATATTCATGCCGAATATAGCAGCATCGCCCTGATTGCATATCAACTCATTGTTGAATTCTACACCAAAGGCATGCGCACTGTCCTGAATGAGCAATATGTTCTGTCCAGACTTTTTGATGATATCCTTTAATCTTGTAACATCATATGGATAGCCAAATAACGAGGTGCCGATTATTGCCTTGGTCCTCGGTGTTATGGCTTTTTCAACCATATCAAGATTCATATTAAAGTTATCTAAGTCAATATCCACAAATCGTGGAATATTACTTGATTCTACAACTGCATGAGCAACAACAACGCACGTATAAGCCGGCATTATTATCTCAGAATCAGTTATACCCAGACATTTTAAAAGTGCATACAAACCGCTTCTTCCGTATAAAAAAGCGACAGCATATCTGGCTTTGAACTTATCTGCAAATTCAGTCTCTAAATCCGAAACTGAGTTCTTTCTAAGAGAGAATGCATTGAAAATTTCTTTATGATTAAAATTTGGCTTGAGACGTGGCATCATAGGGAACAGCGCTCACGGTAAGTCTTAAACTCATAATCATCCATCATCAAATCAAACGCTTTTTTAATTAGTTCCATCTTCATATTATAAGGCATTGTCAAACTCTGTGGAACATAGAAATTATTTAAATTGGCAATGTCGTTCTGATGCCGTTTTTTCGAGAAATCAACAAAATCAAAAAGGTGAAGCATGAACTGCAACGGCATCCACCTTTTTCTTATTTTTCGATATGTTCGACTAAAATTGTCAAATCCCAGCTTTAAAAGCATTGTTGCAAACAACGGAAATCTTATCGTAGGAGAAACTGAGATCGGGAATTCCCATAAGCCATCGGTGCCTTTCTGAAACGAATCGGCCTTGGTCCGGTATGGTTTAAGCGGAGCAAACATATATCGCAAACGGCCCATAGTTGTCCTGTCTTCACGAACACCTATTGTCTTTGTCTTTAGGTACATTGCTTTCATGATCGGCATAAGAAAAGTTGGGAATATGGACGAATCATACACGTACCCTCTTCTGATGAGAATCTCAAGGACCTCTTCGTCAATATTCCAGCCGGGCGATCGAAACCCTATAGGTTTTTGTCCGGTGATCGATTCGCACATATCCTCACATTGGGCTATCTCTTCTTCCTTCCGGTTTCTTGGCAGCAACTTCAGTCCCTGAGCATGAGTCATAGTGTGATTCGCGATCTCATGGCCTCGAACACAAGCATCTTTAATCAGTTCACGATTTGCCGGACGAGTCAAATCTAAACCTACACAAAATAAAGTGGCTTTTATGCCAAGCGAATCGAAAAAGTCACACATATTGCCGATCCCCTCATCATACTCACTCCAAGAGTAGTCATGGCCTTCGGGCAGATTTTTCTTTTTGAAAATACTGTCTAGTGTATCGACATCGACTGAAGCAGTTGCGATAAGATTATTCATAGGCTTTCAATTGCGATAAAAAAATTTGGAAGATGCCATGTGTATCGTTGAAAACTTGATCCCATGTTTCAAATATGCAAATTCATCGTTGTTTACCTCCGGCCCAATATGATCTTCTACTTTTAATGGAGAACCAAAAGATACCTTACGATCAAGTCTGTAATTTGACTTCTTTGAATTGGTAAGCAATGTTTTTACCAGTATTCTTTTGACAGCTTCCCGAATCCAGTGAATACGTCCGGCAGTAAGATTAAAAATTCGCAAAAGCAAAAATTTAAGTGGATCAGGAACAGATTGCTTGATCTGATAAAGATCGGCTTGCATCTGTAAATGATCCGCATTTAATACATACTTCGGCTCGGTTAGTTTTTGTGTTGATATTATTTCGCCGGTTTTTAACTTTCCGATATATCCGCAGTCATCGCGTAATTTAGTACATGTGTTTTTGTCAAATTCTTTTATTACGCCGCCTTTTGAAACACCAATAACGGCATAATTATTCTGGCCGTTATAAACTATGATCCCTGCCTCTTTAAATTCTTCTACAAAAGGTTTTTTGCAAAAAGGGATCGTCTCTTCAGATGCCTCAATGTTTCCTTTGACATATTCGATAACATTTAAGTAACTGCTCAAAAGAGGGGCGAGATTCCCGATATCGATAGTGTTTAAATTGACGGTATTACCGTTTTCGATCTTATCGATCATGAAATCCAGAACACATCTTGCAAGAGGAATCTCATCGTAAAGCAATGCAAATCCGCCAGGATAAAAAACCTCGGTATTACGGCTTCCATACTCTCCGCCGAAACTTCCATCCGGATGAACAAAATATGAAACAAACTCTATAGCTTTTTTTAAGGACTCCAGTGCAGCTTCATCTTTGGTTTCGACATAATAATGTGCCAGATAGTAAATGGCTAAGGTTTGATAACCCGGATCAGCACCTCCGTACTCTATATACCATCCTTCCGGGGATTGCTCTGATAAGACTTTATTAATACAAAATTCCGCGTGATCTTTATATTTTTCGTCCCGCGTGATTTTATAAAGCACGCCCAGCCCAGCCGCTGCACCCAAGAGATGATTAGATATAAAACCGTGTTTTTCATCATGAGCGATCAGATAATCACCCATCTTTTTCATGGTTTCAGAAACAGCTTCTCTGTTCTCTTCCGGCAGTTTGTCCTGCACAAGTTGATAGGCCCGTGCAATATCAAATAGTAAAAAGGCCGTAGCACCATGACTATGCTCATTGGGGAAAGCTTGATCACATGAACCATCGCCGTGTTGTATTGCCTTTAAATAGTCAAAGGATTTTACGACCCAGGCTAAAAATATATCTTCTTCACATATGATATTTTCAACTTTATAATAATAACTCGTCAAAGCGTATGCAAGTCTCTGCAAGGTTGCATCGGGATAGTCTTTCAGTTTCCATCCCCAGTAAAGACGGTCAAAAGATCCTGCCGTCTTAGAAAACGGATCTCTGTCAAGTTGACTGAGGGCGTATTCGATCTTATGTCGAATTTGATCTTTGATCGTTTGATTTTTATTCGGACATTCCACTAATTTTCAGCCTTCGGTTAGCTTAAATTATCTGCCAAATTGTTCTATCAATAATATCCCGATGATGATTAGAATGATGCCTGAAATCTTCGGCAAGTTTAGCGGCTCTTTTAGAAAAAACCATCCGAAAAAAGTAATTCCGACAAAAACTAATGAGGTACAGATAGGATATACCGATGTCAGTTCCGCTTTTGAAAGCAAAAAGAGATACCCCGCCATTCCAACCGCATAGCAAAACAATGCCAGCAGTACGAATGGTTCAAATATTATGGTAAAAAATTTCGAAAAGAAGCCATTGAAGTGTAAGTGCCCGAAGGAAGTCAGTCCTTTTTTTAGAAGAACCTGTCCGGAAATTCCGATTGCTGCTACGAAAAGCATGAAACCATATTTAGTTATAATATTCAATGACCACTCCTTATTTTACCCATCGATGAACATTTGGAATCATAGTTAGAGATTCTGAGTTGTTTCCATGAAAATTAGAATCTTCATCTGCTAACTTATTAGCTTCCTGGCCTCTTGCGAATGTTTGTCAAGTAATTCCTGCTGCCAGAGTTCCAAAGACAGCAACCCCCAAACCTTACGACCAAACTGACCTTCTTTTGAAATCAGAGATCGGATGTCAAAGGAAGAACTTAAATAGTCACGATTTCTGGCTTTTTTGCTGTGAAAGATGTCGGAAACAAAAGTTTTCAGTTTACCCTTCATCCACAAGGATAACGGCACAGGAAAACCCATCTTATCATCACGTTCAATAATAGTTTTTGGAAAAACATTTTTGAACGTAGTTTTGATAAGATGCTTTAAATTGCCATCCTTGAATTTAATGCCAGGTGGGATAGTTGCCAATAACTCAATGAGTGAATGGTCTAAGAGGGGCACTCTCGATTCAAGACCGTGAGCCATGCTCATACGATCTTCGACCTGGAGAAGCGCCGGCAAAAGAGTCTTAAAATCAAAGTGTGTCATGCTGTCAAAATACGATTCCTTTTCAATGTTATCGCCCCAATAGATTTCCTTGAAAATTTCAAACTCCGAATAAGGCTCAAGCAGTTCCCAGTTAATTTCGTCTCGCATCCCGTGCGATCTGTTGATAAGTTTAAAGTAACGTTTATCTCTTTCTTCGAACAATCCGCTGCTCCAGAATTCGCTAAGCAAAGGACGATACATTTTAAGCAGTTTCAAGTTGGGAATGATCGATTCATAGGTAACAATGAAATTACCGCTATGCATGGTGCCTTCGATAGCCCCTTTAAGGCATTGCTCAAAGTAGGCGATAAGGTATCTGGCGTAACCTCCAAATATCTCATCTCCGCCCTGACCGCCTAATACGACTTTGACGTGTTCACTTGCTAACTTTGAGACCATAAACTGCGGAAAAGAGCCCGGACCGGCAACGGGACAGTCAAGATGATAGATCACCTTCCTGATATTGTCGATAAAATCATCAACCGTTATCGTAATCAAATTATTACTCATTTGATTTTCTTCGGCAACTGTCTTGGCATATCTGGACTCATCATAATCAGGTCCTTCTGCAAACCGGCCTGTAAACGTATGAAATTCCTTATTGCTATTAACTTTGCGCGCCAAAGACGCAACTAAAGTAGAGTCCAGACCGCCGCTTAGGTAAGCTCCGACAGGAACGTCACTCCGCAAATGAATATCTATAGAGTCATGCAGGCAATCCCATATTTTCTCCTCAAAATAAGAGTTCGTGTGATGCCAGTCCAGATCATACTGAACTTCCCAGTACTTAGTGACCTTTACGTTGCCATCCTTGTAAATCAGTGTATGGGCAGGTAAGAGTTGATTAACTCCTTTAATAAGCGTCTTAGAACCTAAAACAAATTGAAACGCAATATAATCCTTTAGGGCGTCATAATCAATCGAAGCTTCAGGGAGAAAAGGCATCAGGGTTTTAATCTCAGAGGCAAAGTAAAAACCCGTAGAGTTCTGTGTAAAATAGAAAGGTTTGATCCCTATGCGATCTCGTGCACAAAACAATAGTTTTTTGCGATCATCCCAAATGGCAAAAGCAAACATTCCCCGTAGATGGGCAACACAGTCAAAGCCCCATTTTTCATAGGCCTTGAGGATAACCTCTGTATCTGAACTCGTGCGGAAGTGCGATAAGCCAAGTTCCTTCCTTATTTCGATATAGTTATAGATCTCTCCGTTATAACTGATTGTCATTCCTGATTCACAAGTCATAGGCTGCTGACCATGATCCAGATCAATAATACTAAGCCTGACGTGAGCCAAACCAACACGCCCGTCCCGGTTAACCCAAACCCCTTCACCATCAGGTCCACGATGACGTTGAAGGTCATTCATGACGCCAAGATTTCTTGTGAGGCGATCTCTATGTATTGTTGTATTTGTTAGTATTCCGGCAATACCACACATAGTCCATCCTTTAGCGGGTCCGTTTATTTGGCATTTTGATCAGGTCTATTTGGCTGAGTAATGGTTTGCGGAATTGAGTTATCAGAATCTATTGAAACGATCTTTCGTTTTGTGCTTGTGGGCTGCCAAGATTCTAAAGCCTGGCTATTTTTCCCAGGAATTTTGTTCATCTTTATCTTCTTTTTATATAGCTGTTTCCACCCACCCCATGGCCAATAATATAAGATCACCATGGTAAAATAACCCAACGTAGTTATACTGCTGACCATTTTGCTTTCACTTAGTTTCTGGTTATATTCTAAGACAAAAGGGATTTCTGCGATGCGAGCATTTAACAGTTTTAATTTTACTATTTTTTCTAATGTACAAGTAAATCCCAAACCTTTAAGCTGAATAAAATTGTTCTGATAAAAACCTATAGCCTGCTTTATTATCGAAGCTCTATAAGCCCTGAATCCGCAGGTGTATTCTTTTAAGCCGCGCACAGGAAAAAAGGTTTTCATAAACAGGGTTGCGCAACGACTTAAAGTCTTACGGTATAGATTTAAACCTTCCTGACCCCCTCCTTTGACGAAACGAGAGGCAATCACCATGTCATACCCTTCATCAAGTTTGTTTATCAGGCTCTCAATATATTCTGGTTTATGCGTATTATCACAGTCCATTCTTACGATAACATCAGTGTCATCACAAAGCGATATCACCTTTTCAAATAAATCACGCATCGTTTCCCCAAGCCCGCGATTGTAATCATGAGAAATTATCGAAATTGGCATTAACTGTGAAAAATATTCTAACTTCTCCATTGTCTTATCTGAACTGCCATCATTACAGACAATTATTTTGTATTCTCTTCCTGCCGTTTCCAACACAGATCGAATAGAAGTGAAAAAAGTGTCTATCGAATCTCCTTCATTATAAGCTGGCAATAAAATATATAGCATTAATACCTCTCCTGCAATATTTGAATAATATTAATTATCCTGCTTACTTAAAATCGTTGCTATCTTCTCGGCACTGTGCCCATCACCATATAACTCGGATGTATTGCAAACAAAGCCATTTGCCGCTTCATTTTCAGCTTTTTCAACCGCATCTATTATCGCAGATGTATCCGAACCGACCACACAATTACACCCTGCCGTAATAAGTTCTGTCCACTCGGTCTCGTCACGCAAAGTAATACATGGAACATTAGCCCAGTACGCCTCCTTCTGCACACCTCCGGAGTCAGTCAATATTATTCGCGAGTTTTTTTCCAGAATCAGCATATCCAGATAAGAAACGGGATCGATTATCCTTACTCCTGATCCGATCTCATTTAGTTTTGCACCGAGAGTGTTTTTTGTTCGCGGATGCATCGGGAGTACTATAGGAATGTCTATCTGATCTAATGCGTTCAAGATGCTGTTTAATCTCTCGTTGCTATCTGTGTTTTCCGCTCGATGGATCGTGGCAAGATAATAGGATTTGCGGTGTAACGCAAGCTCTTCCAGAATTGTACTTGATCGTTCAGCAAGTTTGATATTAAAAAGTACAGAATCATACATTACATCACCAACTTGATGAACCCCTTTAGTTATTCCCTCTTTGGCAAGATTTTGAACAGCTGTATCTGTCGGGCAGAATAAAAAGGCTGACAGATGGTCGGCAACAATACGGTTTACTTCCTCCGGCATTTGACGGTTAAAACTTCTTAGTCCGGCTTCAACATGTGCGACAGGGATATGGATTTTTACCGCTGCAAGGGCGGCTGCTAATGTTGAATTCGTGTCGCCATAGATCAGCACCAGATCAGGATTTATATCCAATAAAATGCTTTCGATCTTTTCAAGCATAACGCCGCTTTGACGTCCGTGGGAACCGGACCCAACCTCCAGATTGATCGAAGGATATGGAATTTGCAACTGGTCGAAAAAGATTTTAGACATGTTCTCATCATAATGTTGACCAGTATGAATGATTTGTTCTTCAAAGCAAAGACCGTTACTTTGCTTGTTAAATGCAGCAAAGGCCCGGCTTAATGCCGCCGCTTTGACAAACTGAGGACGTGCGCCTACAATTGTTACTATTTTTATTCGTTTCATGGAAATTATCGTTTGGGATTCTCTAGCAAATACTTCGATCAGTCTGAATTATTTCTTAAAGTTGTCGTATGGAATTTTACCCACAGACTTTTCTGGTGGCAGTGGTGTCTCCTCATCCAGATCGAGACACCTGACAACTCCGGACTCAATCTCCTTGTATCTGTAACCGCTCTCCAGACATACCATAATTCCTTCCGCATTCTGCTGTGGTAACCGGATTCCGTGACGGCTTATCCAGCCCAATTGACGTCCGGGGACACCGACCATCAATGCGTAATCCGGCACATCCTTTGCAACAACTGTACCTGCGGCAATGAAACAGTATCTACCCAACTCTATTCCGCATACTATTGTTGCATTAGCACCGACAGTCGCCCCTCGCCTGAGGATCGTCTTTTCATATATACCGCGACGAACAACCTGCGAACGAGGATTGGTTACATTTGTCAAGACACATGACGGACCTAAAAACACATCGTCTTCGATAACGGTACCAGTGTAAATTGAAACATTATTTTGAACTTTGACATTGCTGCCGATCGTAACTCCGGATGCGACACAAGTATTTTGACCAAAGTTACAGTTTTTCCCAATATGAACATCCTTCATGATATGCGAAAAATGCCAGATCTTTGTTCCGTTGCCAATAATCGCCCCGTCATCAACAACACTGGTTTCGTGTATGAAATATTCTTTAGCCATCTTTATTACCACTTGTTAGAAAACTGTGACACTCGCCTTTTATACCGACAACTTCAGCATTACGGATATGCGATACAATTTCAAGAGAAGGTACTACCTCCTCCATCCCAAATCCCTGGCCTGCCAATATCCTTTTATAGCTTTCAGTGTGCAGATCCGTGAAACCGCCCGAAAATTCGATCTCTTTGCTGTCAACACTAATCGAACGATATGTCATCGGCTTGTTTGCCTCAGATTCAAATGGCAAATCATTTCGATCAAGAGAAAGGAACCATCTTACCCTTGCCTTTTCTAACTCAAGAAATCCGCCGGCTTTTTGCGAATCGTGAACATGTACTACATTTTGCTTTACAGGGCCAAAAATCCAAGATAACATATCAAAGAAATGAACGCCTATATTAGTTGCCACACCGCCGGATTTGCTTACATCACCTTTCCATGAAGTCATATACCAATGGCCACGTGAAGTGATATAAGTCAGATCTATCTCATGGATCTTGCCAGATGGACAACTATCGATTTTTTCTTTTAGTGCTACTATCGCAGGGTGAAGTCTGAGCTGCAAAATGGTATAAACTTTTTTACCTACTTCTTTCTCTATTTCCCCAAGAGCTGCAATATTCCAGGGATTAAGTACGAGAGGTTTTTCACAAATCGCATCAGCCTTGATCCTCAGAGCAAATCTGACATGGGCATCATGAAGATAATTTGGTGAACATATTGAAACATAATCTACCGCGTGCCCATTTTTACGGCGAAGTTTTTCCAAGTGTCTGTCGAATCGTTCAAACTCAGTGAAAAAATCTGCATCGGGAAAATAAGAATCAATGACACCTACAGAATCATGCTTGTCAAGTGCCGCCACCAAAATATTGCCCGTATCTTTTATCGCTCTCAAGTGTCTTGGAGCAATATACCCTCCGACGCCGATTAAAGCAAATTTTTTCACATTAATTACCCTTGATTATATAAGTCTCGTTTGTTGTTAGCCATTTTCGTTTTACGTTACCTGGCTTTAGTGGCATTCGCCGCGTTTTAAGTGGGCCAGCGTGGCTGGCATTAAAATTAGTAGCTGTAAATCGAGAATGGGCCATCGGGCGCGCTCGTCGGAGATTTGCAGCAGTCCTTTTTTATTTCTTAGACAGGACCAACAGGACAACACAGGATTATTCCACGGATAATGAACTAGTTTTTTTTAAGGCCTTCTGATAAGAAGGATGCAAATACTGATAACATAAATGCCGCAGCAAACACCATACCACTCTTTTTGACGGTGCCTTTGGCAATCGAAGATATCTTTGGATTTTCCGTAACAGGAGCACTTACGGAAATCCTGTTTTCGATTTTTTTAATATACGAAGCCAAATAATCCTTCATCTCCTGTTTTTCAATTTCGCCCATTAAATCTACCAGAAACGATTTAAATAGTTTTATCGTATAATTCTGACCGGAAGAGAGTTTATCGTTCAACTCGGCAATCATCCGCACATCCAAACCAGACAACTCTTCATAATACTTATGTTTTGCATCACCAGCCTTTATCTGCCCCTGTAGTTCCACGATCTTTGACTCTAAAGCCTGTATCTGGTAGGACAATGGCAGATACTCACTTTGCCCGCCAACATCAAACTGAAGCACAACCTCCCCTTTTCTTTCGCTCAAAGTCGCAACATCGACCTTTTTTAGTCCGGCCAGCATCTCTGTGTTATTATTCAAATCAAGCTCTAAACCAAACCTGGAGCTTTCGATGTTCGCCTGCTTACTATTATATCCCCTTATGTCTGTTGATAACTGCTCCTGAATCATATACAAAGTTGTGACTTCTTCAACATTGCTCCTTATTACAAGAGCTATTTTGCCAATATCCTCAAGAGGTTTTCCAGTTATTGTCATATTTAGCAAAAATGCCTTCATATCCCTAAGCTTTTCGAGCTGCTCAGAGTCTGTCACATTCAATTTGGAGAGGTCTACAAAGGAGGGCGACACCTCAAATTCGACAAACTTCTCAGACGCATCAGCTTTAAAGTTTTGTACTTGCTCTGCATATTCATCAAGTTTGCTTTGTTGTAATTTGTCAATTATTCTATTTAAATTATCTTCGCTATAAAACCTGCTTTGCAACACATTAAAGTTTTTCTCATTAAGGTTCCAACTACTTACATCACCTCTTACATCACCTCTATCATCACCTCTATCATCACCTCTATCATAACCTCTATCATAACCTCTATCATCACTTCTATCATCACTTCTGGCATCACCTCTTACATCATAAGTGTAAGTAACTTTATAATCTCTCGGCGACAGGTAGATACCAAGGGCGACTATCAGGGCAGGCAAAACCGAACAAACCAGAATAAGCCACTTATGTTTCCAGAGGACAAGAAAATAGTCCACGAGATTTATTTCATCCTCATAGACATGCGATTCTTCGTGAAATTCATTTCCGGCAGGTTGCTCATTTGCACTGTCATTTTCCGTATTTGCCATATTTATGGCCTCCTAAAAGATTTGAAATAGATGGACTCCGTCCCCGTCGGTCGCAGTTAACCATTGATTGTTCTTGTATAGCTTGATTTGTTTAGCCGGAACGAAGTTTCCGCAAAGACTAAGCTGTGCGTTTTTCCAGGCCTTCCATCAGAAAACTTGCAAATACTGATAACATCAGTGCAACTACAAACACAATACCGCTTTTTTTGACAGTTCCACGTGGCAAAGCGGTTATTTCCGGCTGGGCCGTAACCCGGAAAGACCGTTACGAATACAAAGGCCAATTGGGCAATAATTATCGAATTCAACCCCCGTGTTATTGATGGTTGATCAATAAAAAACAGCCCAGCTACCTCACTTTTACACAACAGCCATTAAGCCCGCGCATTTTAATCATTTTTGACCAGCATGGCAACCAAAATTATGCGTTAATTTGCCAATAATCGGTTTTGCGAATAACATTATGCCAAGCCAATTTTTTGCTCCGAAGCCAAGCTTGAAAAACTCAAAAAGTCGTACGAAAATAATTTTTCCGGTGGTACAGACAGTAATTTGGGCATAAACAGGGATTATTTGTCAGTTTTTGGGCATTTTTTCGCATTCTCACATAAATTTTGCAAAAATTTTATTTTTTTGGTTGACTTCTACCGATATAGTGTTATAGTTTAGTATAACAGTGGTCATGATTGTAGGAGAATTAACATTGTTTATACGAATAGAACCATCTTCATCCGTGCCTATATACCGGCAGATTATCGACCAGATAAAGTACAGTGTCGCTGTCGGTGTGTTGAAAGAAGGCGACAAGGTGCCAAGTGTTCGCGAGTTGGCAGCTACGCTTGCGGTTAATCAGAATACGATATTGAAGGTTTACAATGAGCTTTGCAGGGAGCAGGTGCTCAAAATCGTGAGGGGCGATGGCACTTATGTTTCATCCAGCAAGCAGGCGATACCGGCGGCGGAACGGGAAAAAACTGTCGGAAATACCCTTCGTGAAGCGGTTGTTCAGGCCATTCACTTAGAAGTTTCACTCCAGCAGGCAAAAGAACTGTTGGAAACCGAATACAAGGCGATTGAGTCGGAAAGGAACAGGAGCAAATAGAAATGGGAAATGGTGACATTTAAACTGCGTGCCAGGAAAGAATATTAATTTGCGGTTTGTGGAATTGGAGGGTTTTGTCGTTGCACGGGCATACGCGATTCGATAGAATGCGCCGCCTAAGAAGGTTTTGCTGTTTGGAAACAAATTATGCTTCATTATACCGATAGAAAAAACAGGATCTATATCCTGACACTTGATGATATTCTCGCCGAAGATGTTTACCAGCGGCTTTCGTCTGAGCCGAGACTCAAAGGCGCCGAGCTAATCGCTCCTGGCAGGGGCACAGAGGAATTTACGCCGGATGAAATCGATAAGATAGCCCTGGATACGATGGCTGGGCGGATATTTATTATGGATACCCGCAGCCAGAGTCAGGCTAAACTTCAGCAGGTATATAACAAAATCATAGGCTATAATCGTGCCGACTTTAACCATTACTGCTATAGCGTTCTGATAGGTGACGGTCCGGTGGAATTTTTTGCTGAAGACGGTTCCATGGAGTCGTTTAACCCGCATCTGGCGCATTTGCGTCTGGATTTCAACGCGGCACGATTCTTTTATGACCCACTTATCCACTACGACTCCCATGAAAAATTAGGGCTTGCCCTGGAGCATGAGAACAAACTTCTTGAAACAGTTCCCGGTTGGCTTGAAAAAAACTTTTCCGTCGAGGACGAGGATGTAACCGTCCGCCAGGTACGCCCTTATTTCCGGGCCGATGGGATAACTGGTAAAGAGGGCCGGACAAAGATGAAGAGGCATCAAAGAAAACTTCTCAGGATATATACCAGACGGATAATGAGCCAGATAAACTGTCAGGGAGAGGATGTCGCGAAATGCCTGGGCAAAGAGGGACTTTTTTTTCAGGGCGAGTCACTTCCGCTAAATGTGTATCCATTTCATTTTGAAAAACATGTCGCCAAACTCTTGAAGAAAGCAAAAGCTACAGTTGCAAGTTGATGGTTTTCTCGCAGTATTTTGGAGTCTGTTTTTCGAAATGTTGCCCGGCTGCTTAATCCTGCGGGTCGACAATCTCTTCGTAGAACTCTGCGTATTTGTCTTTTGCTTTTGTTTTTCTCATTGCGATAGCAGAGCGAGGATGGTGGTTTAGCAGGCCCGTTATTGCATACGGTATCATATAACCCCATTCGATTTCTTCACGCATCGGGATCATATAGTCCTGAATAACTTTCAAGATTGGCCCGATGTTGAACTTTGGATTTTTGAGAAATCCTACTAGCAGCTCCAGCGGACAATTCCCCGCACCTCGCCCAATACCGAACAGCGAACCATCAACCAGGTTAGAATTATGCCGAATGCCTTCGATGGTATTAGCGAAAGCCAACTGCTGGTTATTGTGACAGTGCGTACCTATACGCTTGCCGGGCAGATGCATCTGGAAGAGCTTTACTATGTATTCAATCTGTTCGCAGAAGAAGTATCCAAAACTGTCAACTACATAAACTGTTTCAGTAGGACACTTGGCGAGCTGGTCCAGGGCTTCGATAAGGTCAAATTCATTTTCCGTTGAGATGGCCATAACGTTGACAGTAGTTTCATAACCAAGGTCGTGACACTTATTCACCATTGCAATTGCCTTGTCGATGTCCTTTACATAGGTGGCCATGCGGATCATATCAACCGGGCTCTTGTCAACTTCGACAAACTGCTGATCGGCGACGCGGTGAGCATCAACCATTATACTGAGTTTGACATTCGATTCGATTCCGTCGATGATTTCGCGGATTTTTTCGTCATCGCAGTATTTCCATGCCCCATAGTCTGCCGCTGGCGCATATTTTCTGCTTGAGCGGTATCCCATTTCCATATAATCAATGCCGGCTGCTGACATCGCTTTATAGACCGCACGGACAAACTCGTCCGTAAAGTAATGGTTATTAATCAGTCCGCCATCGCGGATGGTGCAGTCGAGTACCTTAATTTCTTCTCTAAACATAATTTTCTCCAGGCCGCAAGCCTGCTATCCTCTTGTGGCTATCATTCAGTATAGCTCGTCCAAAACTTCTTCTATGATCTGTTTTGAAACCTCATGCGCCCACTGCTGGCTTTTACACAAAGCGGAGCCTATTTCCTTCAGCAGTATAAACTTAGGCCATTTATTAACCGCCTTTTTATCATATTTTACGATATTAATCAAATCTTTTTTATCTATGGCTGGCGGTGTTTTCAGCGGCATATCGAGTTTTTTAAACAAATTCTGAATTCTTTGCCTCCTGTCGTCGGTTACCAAGCCGAGTTTTTCCTCGATAAATCCGGCTGCGATGATGCCTATTGCAACAGACTGGCCGTGCAGGAGGTCGAAATTGCTTGCCGTTTCTATGGCGTGGCCGATGGTATGGCCGTAGTTAAGTACCCTGCGTCTATTCTTTTCCGTGGGATCCTCGGCTACGATGGCGGCCTTTATCTGACAGTTTTTATAAGCAATTTCCCGGAGGATTTTACTGTCTCGATTCAGTATTGCCTCGATATTATTCTCGAAAAACTCGAAGTATTTACTGTCTGCAATCAATGCGTGTTTGACTGATTCGACCAGGCCGGCGTTATACTGCTCCTTAGGGAGGGTTTGCAGGATGTCGGTATCTATATATACCGCAGCTGGCTGCCAGAATGCTCCGAATGCGTTTTTACTTACCGTCGAATCAACGCCGGTTTTTCCGCCGACACTTGAATCTGCCTGGGCGACCGTTGTTGTCGGAATCTGTACTACAGATATGCCTCTTTTGAAAATGGCGGCACAAAAAGCGGAAATGTCGCCGACTGTTCCGCCACCGAGAGCGACGACGAGGCTGTCTCTACCATATTTGGCAGCTTCCATTGACTCGATAATATCAGTTACGGTTTTTATGTTCTTTGATACCTCTCCGGGCGGGTCGATTACAAAATGTTCAACTTTGTTTTTGCCGATGAGCGCGGCAAAATGGCCGGCTTTTACAAGATTCGAATCGGTAACGACAAATTTAGCTTTTTTGGGAAGCTTGGTTTCCAATTCAGACCATAGATTACCGATAATTCCGGAACCGATTTCAATGGGGTAACTTCCCTCTGGAACAGCTGGTATTTTTACCTGGATTGTGGTCATAATTTCATCCACCGAGTATAGCAGCGATTAATAAGATATGACTGTATATATGTTATGGTTTGTCAGTTTTTCTCTTCCGGCTAGAGGAGTCAACTCTATGAGAAAGGCCAGAGCGACGATTTCTGCGTTCAGCTTTTCCATAAGCCCGCATGCGGCAGCCATTGTTCCACCAGTGGCAAGTAAATCGTCGACCATAAGTATCCGTCCGCCATTAGCAACAGCATCGGCGTGTACTTCAAGTGTATCTGTTCCATACTCAAGGTCGTATGTTACTGAGGTTGTCTTGTATGGGAGTTTCCCTTTTTTTCTGATTGGGATAAATCCTGTGCCTAACGCCTCGGCGACGGCTGAGCCGAAAATGAAACCTCTTGCTTCAACAGCGGCAACATAGTCAATAGCAGAATCTGCGAAAGGTTCTGCAAGTGCTTTTACTGCATCCGAAAACGCTTGTTTATCAGCCAACAGCGGAGTGATGTCACGAAAGAGGATGCCAGGCTTTGGGAAATCGGGTATGTCGCGGATGTAATTTTTCAGCTGTAAAGCGTTATCGGTCATTATTGATATAATCCTAAACATCATCCAGCATTAGAATTGTGAAGCAGGCTTGTTATGCACCCATAAGCTCGTGGAGTTTGGCAAGGCCCGTCCGTTGAATCTGCCTGACTCTTTCCCTTGTTAGATCGAGTTTTTCGCCAATTTGCTTTAGTGTTAGCGGTTCATCACGGCCGTCAAGGCCGAACCGCAAACTGAGAACCTCGGCTTCTCTCGGCTCAAGCTGACCGAGCAGACTGACAGCTTTGGTCAACTCTTCATCACTGACAAGAATTTCTTCCGGAAGTGCCTGCTGACTATCCTGTATTGCATCGTCAAGGCCGGCGTTTACCTCATCCGAATCACCCTGGAAGCCAGCGTTTACGATCTCTACAATTCTTTGTATCGCTTTTGTTTTTTTCAGCGGCAGCTTCATTTCCTTTGCAATCTCCTCAACCTCCGGAGACCTTGCAAGCTTTGCCTCGAGCTCGGTGGAAATGAGTCTGTACTGGTTAATCAACTCAACCATATATGTCGGTATATGTATCGGTTGGGCATTGGCAAGCAGGGACCTTTTTATTCCCTGCTTTATCCACCATGCCGCATAAGTGCTGAATCTTACCCCATGTTCCGGGTCGAAAGAATCAACCGCACGCAAAAGGCCAAGATTACCCTCCTCAATGAGATCACCCAGTGTCATAGTTCTGTCAGAAAATCTCTTGGCGATATTAACAACGAGACGAAGGTTGCTTCTGACTAAATGATCCCTCGCCTGTGGGTCATTATCCTCAATAATTCTGGTTGCAAGCTCTTTTTCCTGTTCCCATGTGAGTAGAGGAGACTCGTCGATTTCTTTCAGATATTCTCTTATAGTTGCGTCAAATGCGATGTCAATACTCCATTAACATTATTATTTTATCGGACGATACGGTTTCCACAAAGAGAACCTCTTCACTGTCTGTATCGACCAAAAACAGTACAAAGTTTAATAAGCCTTTATCTTACCGATTCAGCTAATCGGACTTTTCCACAGATCCGTTTTTGCTGGTATCTTCAGGTGGATCCACGATTGCATCTTTCTCTTCGCTGGTATCTTCAGGCTGGTCCGCGGTTGCGTCTTTCTTTTCGCTGGTATTTTCAGGCGGGTCCGCGGTTGCGTCTTTCTTTTCGCTGGTATCTTCAGGTGGATCCACGATTGCATCTTTGTTCTCGCTGGTATCTTCAGGCTGGTCCTCGGTTGCGTCTTTCTTTTCGCTGGTATCTTCAGGCGAATCCGCGGTTGCATCTTTGTTCTCGCCGGTATCTTCAGGCTGATCCACGATTGCGTCTTTCTTTTCGCGGGTATCTTCAGGCGAATCCGCGGTTGCATCTTTGTTTTCGCCAGTCTCCTCAGATGAGGTTGCGATTGCATCTTTGACTGTATCGGTTCCCGGCAGCAGTGCACCGTCAAGTCCACCTCTACGAGAAGGGCTGCTCTCAGCTTTTTCTATTTCTGTTTGTTGTTCTTCAGATTCTACTTTTTCGACCTGCTCGGCATGCTCGGCAGCCCATTGCACTCTTCGCAGGCTCAGTCCGATTTTACGAGAATCATTGTCGACCCTGAGGATTTTAACCTCGACTTCCTGGCCTATCTCAAGAATATCCTGTGGTTTTTCAATTTTCTGGTCCGCAATTTCAGAGATGTGTAACAATCCTTCAAGTTCGCTTTCAAGCTCGATAAAGACGCCAAAATTGGTCATTTTTGTAACAGAACCTTTGACGACCTGTCCAGGCAGATACTTTTGTGGTATTGCTTTTATCCATGGATCCTCAGTTAATTGTTTTATTCCGAGCGAGACCCTGTGTTTGTCCTCATCGATATCCAGGACAAGGCACTTAATTTCCTGTCCTCTTTTCAGCAGTTCTCCCGGATGGTTATATTTTTTCGTCCAGCTTAAATCAGAGATGTGAACAAGTCCATCGATTCCCGGCTCAATTTCGACAAAAGCACCGTAGTTTGTCAGTCCTGAGGCTTTTGCAGTAACAATTGTTCCTGGCGGATATTTTTGCGAAGCAACCGCCCACGGGTCAGCACTTAGCTGCTTAATACCAAGCGAGATTTCCTGTTTTTCGATATTGACTTCAAGAATAACCACTTCGATTTCATCATTAAGATTCAATATGTCTGCAGGATGTGCAATCCTCTTTGTCCAGCTCATTTCGCTTATGTGCACAAGTCCCTCGACGCCCTCTTCAAGCCTGACGAATGCCCCGTAATTAGTTATATTGACAACCATACCATTGGTCTTGCTTCCGACGGGATATCTTTGCTCAACGGTATCCCACGGACTATCGGCCTTTTGCTTTAATCCGAGAGAAATCTTTTCTGTTGCTTTGTCAACACCGATTACAATGCATTCGACTTCCTCGTCCAACTTTACGACTTCAGACGGATGCGAGATTCTTCCCCAACTCATATCTGATATATGCAGCAATCCATCAACGCCGCCAAGGTCAACGAAGACTCCGAAAGCTGCTATATTTTTAACAATACCCTTTCGGAGCTGGCCTGGTTCGATTTCGTTGAGGATTTTTTCTTTACTGCTGCTGCGTTCTTCTTCAATAATTTTTCTTCTGGATACGACGATATTTCTGTTTTCGGTATCCATCTTAAGTATCTGACACTCGATTTCCTGTCCGATGAACCTGCTGATGTCACCTGGCTTTCTGATATCGACCTGAGATGCTGGAAGAAATACGGGAACTCCGATGTCGACAAGAAGCCCTCCTTTTATCCTTCTGGTTACCATACCCTTGACGACATCGCCTTCGTTGTTGTTTTCAATAATCTTTTCCCACCCGCGGATGCGGTCGGCTTTTCGTTTACTGAGTAGTATTGTGCCTCCCTCGGCATCAACCTCCTCAAGCAGTACCTCAATATCATTTCCAATGACAATCTCCGTAGGGTCGTCGAACTCATCCGATGGCACAATTCCCCCACTTTTTAGGCCAAGCTCCACGATTACATCGCTACCGATTTTGTCAACAATTTTTCCTGCAAGGATTTTTCCAGGCACCAGCGCCTGAGCCTTTTTCTCAATGGTCTTATCGAGCAGTACCTGATGCTCCTGATTAAACAATTCATTTACCTGGTCCTCAATCTGCTCCTGCGATAAACCCAAACTTTCAATAATATTTCTGTCAACCATATTACACCTTTAACTTTGTGGAGTCTGTTTGCCTGACTCGCTTGCACCCCACATTCACGCCAACGGGCCATTTGACATAAGCCAATATTTCGACAGCAATAAAACTGCCATTCAATAAAAACGCATTAGCCTACGCAGCTAATGCGGAGTTTTCTTCCATGATATCCTTATCGTTCCGAAGAATCTAAACTCTTCAAAACTTTTACGAACTCGCTTACAACCGCCTCCGGCGTTGAGGCGCCAGCCGTGATGCCTACAGTCTTTTTACCATAAACTATGCTTTTATCAAGTTCTTTTATATTTTGCAAATGAAAGGTTTGGTTATTATGTTTTTTGCATAATTCGGCGAGTTTTTTCGTATTTGCGCTGTTTCGCCCACCAAGAACGAACATTACATCAACTTTTTTACATAATTCAACCGCTGATGTCTGTCTCTGGACGGCCTCTTTGCATAGCGTATTGATGATTTTTAGCTCAGAAAAGCCTTTTTTGACGAAGCACGCAACCATTTCAGCAAAATAGTCACGGCTTTGAGTGGTCTGGCAGATGATTCCGAGTTTTTCGTTTGGACCTAATTGTTCCAGGTCGGCGCCGCTGGCGGCTACAATAACATTTTTTACGGAACCGACGACAGCCTGGATTTCAGGATGGTCCTTGTCGCCAATCATTACGACTTTATAGCCATCTTCGTTGAGCTTTATACTGATTTTTTGCAGTCTTTTAACCAAAACGCAGGTTGCATCGACAATTTTCAACCCTTTTTGCCTGATTTTGTCCAACTGCTCGGCAGTTGCGCCGTGTGAACGAATTAGTACCGTTCCATCTGATATATCTTCAATCGAATCGACGGTTTTAAGTCCATCTTTAGCAAGTTCGCTGACGACCTGGTCGTTGTGGATAATCGGGCCAAGGCTGTAAACCTTTCCCTGTCCAGCGGTTAGGGTTTCTTTGGCTAACTTGAGAGCGTTCTCGACACCCGGACAAAACCCATGTTTTTCGGCAATGATTATTTCCATTATATGTCCTGAATCAAATTTTCGGTATTCACTGGCCCGTCAATGCTGCTTTCTGGTTCTTGTGTATAATCCAGTGGCGGTTTTCCCATTTTTTCTCGCAATTGATTTTGCATCTGACGAAGTCGCTCTGTTAGCAGTTGGGCGAAATCTCTGTCTCCTACTCTCTTTACGTCTTCCGGCGTAAATGGTTTTCCATAGCTTACCGCAACTCTGCCGAGTTTCGGGAACTTTCTGTGTCTCGGCCAACATTCAAATGCACCTTCAATTACGACAGGGACGACCATTGCTTTGCCCCGCCTGCTCAAAAGGCCAAATCCCGGTTTGATTTGTGCTATTCTGCCATCGTCTGTTCGTGTGGCCTCCGGAAACAGGCAGACAGGTTTATTATCCTTCAGTAATTCGATAACTTTCTTCATCGCAGCAATGTCGGCTTGTCCGGGGTTGATTGGTACTGTATTTAGTGAAGTAACCAACGGCCCGAGAAATTTTGCCTCAAAGAGAGACTGTCTTGCGATAAAATAGAAGTTCCGCCATACCGTTGATTGTGCAAAAATTGGGTCGAGAAAACTCTGATGGTTACTGAGCAAAAGAACCGGCCCGGATTTTGGGACATTTTCCCTGCCGAAAACTCTCATACGATAAGATACGCAAATCGATAGAGTGCATATAGCCCGCGCTATACGATGCCAACTCTGCTGTAAAAATTTCTTAAACATTTTTTTCCTGAACTGAGTTATCTGCAAATTTGTACGATTTTTTCTACTACCTGGTCAATAGTTAATCCGGTTGTGTCTATTATAACCGCATCATCGGCGGGTTTCAATGGCCCGACCGAACGCAGCTGGTCGCTTTTGTCGCGAGTTTCAATATCTTCCTGGATTTTTTCAAGGGGCAGATGTGTTCCGGCCTCGGCTAACTGGGCCTGTCTCCTGCGTGCCCTTTCTTTTGGGTCGGCGGTCAGGAAGATTTTATAATCAGCATCAGCAAAAGCAACCGTTCCCTGATCCCTGCCTTCGGTAACAATCCTTTTATGGTTTTTGGCAAACTGCCTTTGCATATCTACCAGCTGGTTGCGAATCGCCGGTTGAGAAGCAATGTATTTGGCATTTGCAGTTACCTCCGGCTTGCGAATCGCTTCGGTAGCATCCGTTCCGTTTATGCGAACTTTCATAGCACCGCCATCGAAGGTGAATTCAAAGCTGCTGTCTTCCAGTACGGTGAGTAACTGTGCGGCATCGTTCATATCCGCTTCGGCCCGCATTGCTGCCAGGGTAACTGCTCGATACATTGCTCCTGTATCGAGGAAACCGGCTTCAAACTTTTTAGCGGCTAACTGGGCAACTGTACTTTTACCGCTGCCTGCTGGCCCGTCAATTGTTACTACCAATCTACTCATTTTTGTTCGCATTTTTATCGATTTTTATCGCAACGATACTGGTATCGTCTGTTTGTTTTGCAAGGCCGGTGAACCTTCTGCGGTATCCGAGTATGCTTCTTATCAGGCAGTCGGCAGTGTTATCATCACATTTTCCAGAAACAGGGTCAAGGCATTTCGCTATCGCTTTTAGCAGCCTCTGCCTGCCCCACATCTGATTATCGAAGTTTACTGTATCTGTCAGGCCATCGGTATAAAGAAGCATCGTATCGCCATCAACTAAATCCACAGTTTGTATCTCGTATTTACTTTCCGGTATAATACCAAGCACTAAGCCTCCTTTGTCAAGCTCTGTTAGTTTTCCGTTTCTAAAGAGCATGGCAGGTTCATGGCCGCAATTGCAATAGGTAATTGTTTTTTCCTTTGTATCGATAGTGGCAATGAACATCGTAATAAACTCGCCGTTGCGACATTCCCTGAGAGCGACATTATTAAGCTTTGTTACGATTTCATCTATTGTGTGCCGTTGATAACTGCCATCTGCGTAAGCGCGAATCGTCCCCCGCAGCATACTCATCATAAGTGCCGCTGGGATTCCTTTGCCGATTACATCTGCAATTGTGACAACAACACTATGGTCGTTGACTTGAATCACATCGTACAAATCGCCTCCGACCTGAAAGCAGGGCTGATATATTGCGGCCATATCAAGTCCGCGGATGCATGGCAGTTTTTTCGGGATCATTCTTCGCTGAATAGCCGCCCCGAGCCGCATCTGCTGGGCCATCTGCGCACCTTCGATGGCTTTTGTATACAGCCGGGCATTTGTTATTGCAACTGCGCATTGTGAGGCGACCATTCTGGCGACATGTATATCATCTTCATTGAAGCGTTTCGGTTTCGGGCTGTAAAGCCGCAGCACTCCTATGGGCCTTTCCCTGAATGTCATTGCGACGGTAAGCTGGCTGACAAGCCCCTCTTTTGCCGCAGCCAGCGGATATTTTACCCGTTCATCGTTGCGCATGTCGTTGACTACGACGGGCTGACCCTCAAATGCGGCCTTTATTACAGGGTCATTTTTGGAAACGACACCTTTGTTGCGGTATTCTTCGCTGAGGCCGAAGGTGCTGGACATTTTCAACTCGCCAGCCTCGTTATCCAGCAGCCTGATAGAACACGCCTTTGTTTTTGTAACTTCAACGGCGGCTCTGGCCAGTTTATCCAGTACCTCCCGAAGTTTGAAGGTTCCTGCCGCCACAGAGCCAATCTGGTATATTTGCCGGTTCCTCTGTTGCTGTGTTGTCATTTTTTTAAGCATTTACTGATTATAACGGATTTATCCCACTTTTGTACAGTTTTGAATTTTATTTGAAATTTTTGACTTCTGGCCTTAGTATTGTTGCTGTTATGAGTACAATCGCTAAAAATATTGTGTTTTCCGGTAGAGTGCAGGGTGTGGGGTTCAGGTTTACCGCCCAGCGGATTGCATTGCAGTATGAGTTGTCCGGCTTCGTGAGGAATTTGCACACCGGTGAGGTTCAGATGTTGGTCCAGGGTCCGGCCGGGGATATAGATGATTGCTTGCGAGATATTTCCGAAAGTTTTGCAGGTTATATCAGGGATACGAAGATAGAAGATGCAGCTATAAGCGGTGAACATACCGGATTTAAAATCGCCTTTTAAATCCCCCTGCAATTCTGTGATAAAAAAATGCCCGCGAACCAGGCTGGAAAAGAAGAACTCCTTCCAGCCCAGTTCCGGGCACAGACAGAGAATTGTTGCAGGCGACTGAAGCGCCTGCGGACTTACAACATTCATTATACCAACTTTCGATAAGGTTTTACAAGTAGGGGTAGTACTCATTTCCAGTCTATTTTTTACGTTTTTTTACTAATATTATTCGATTTTTTCAGATTTTTTGTAATTTTTTTTCCTCTCGACGGTCTAATATATAGACTATGACCCAAGCGGATGCAAAATTGCCGGCTGAGTCGGCAGCAAATAACATCACTGATGACAAAGCCCTGGTTAGACGATTCAACCAAGGTGATGGTTCGGCATTCGATAAAATTGTCGAGAAATACACAGCGGATATTGGTGAACTTGCCAATAGATTGCTGCACTGAGAGGGCAATGTTGAAGATGTTGTTCAGGATATATTCCTGGCGGTTTTTCTGGGTTTGAAAAAATTCAGCTTTAAATGTGCTTTGAAAACCTGGCTCTTTACCATAACGATAAACAAATGCAGGACATTTCGTTATAAACAGATGCTGCGTCTGAAAATCTTTCGACTGCAGGATAGAAAAATAAAGACATTTCCTGCTGCTGACAAAAACCTGATTGAACACGAACGATTTGAACAGATACAGCGGATCGTAATGGATTTGCCGGCAAAGTATCGTGAGGTTCTGGTTTTAAGATACCTGCACGAGATACCACTGGATGAAGTAAGCCTGATTTTAGGCATATCAAAGAATTTGCTCAGTGTTCGGCTAAGCCGGGCCAGGGAGCGATTGAAAAAAGAATTGGCTGGATTGGCGAGGCAGTAAATTATGACAGATGATAAAATAAAAAGAATGCTTCAAGAGGCCGACCGTTTGGCCGGTGCGGTAGAGGTGGGCGATGACATCGCGATCAAGGTTCGCCTGCGGGCAAAGTACCGGCATGTCAGAAACATTTCAGGTGTTGGGATAGCGGCAATGGTATTGATCAGTTTTGGTCTGTGGACAGCAATGGTTGCCCAAAAGCAGGATGGCGGTGCAAAAGTGGCTGGTGCAGCGGCAGAACAGGTCAGGATCGCAAAACTTGAAAAGCAGGTTGATAAGCTTCAGGCAAAAAGTGATGCTATGCTGGATCTGGTTAATGAAGTGATCGAGCGAGATCGCCGGGACAGGCGTTTGGCAAAACTGCACGCAGAACTTGCAAGTATCCCCGACCCGATTAAAGAGATCGAAAAAAACATTGATAAGACCGCCTTTATTCTTATCTACCAGGCCGACCGGATGTACCACGAACTTAATCAAAAGGAATCGGCCGTTAAGGCTTATCAGCAGGTAATAGAACTTTTTCCGAATAACCAATGGGCAGAGCATGCCCGAAAAAAACTATCGGAAATCAAAGAAAATAAACTTATGAAAAAAGGAGATCTATCATGCAGACCGGAAAATTTAGTGTTGTCCTGATAATTTCGATATTGTTAACAGCTTGTGTTGCCGACGGTGCAAAAAGCGGCAAGGCCGGCGCAGAGGCGGCACCGACAGATACATCAGACGCCAGTTGTCTTGTAAAGATTACCTATTCCCCTGACATTTTGAACATAGATGGTCATATTGTAGACTCACTGATATACAGCAACGGCGTTTCGGGTAAGGCGGTAAAGGATATTTTAAATATTTCGGCGAATCTAAGGAGTTTATTCTATTCAATCGAACCTTTGCCGGGAAAGCCCACCACTGGCACCCCTTCTTTGTTTTTAAACAAACCTTTGCCGTCAAGTCCCACCATTGGAACTCCAGATCAAAAAACTGCCGACGTGGTGAAGCTGTTGGAGATGATGGAGTCGGGAGGGGGCATGGGTGGCAGCGGCGGTGGGGGCATGATAGGTATGGGTGGCGGTATGGGCGGCGGTGGTATGGGCATGGGCGGCGGTGGTATGGGCATGGGCGGCGGCGGTGGGGGTATGATGGGCATGGGCGGCGGTATGGGTGGCGGCGGCGGTGGCTATGGCGGCGGTATGGGGGGCTTTGGTGGCGGTATGGGTGGTGGTATGGGCGGCGGCGGTGGTGGGAGGACAGCAACAATGACGCCATACGGATGGAAATGGACAGGACATCCCGATACGCCGGCAATAGCCAATACAGTGACAACATTTCTGTTTCGATTGAATGTTGATTTAGGAGCATATAATCGAGCCAAACCCAAACATCCTGCTCCCCATAGGGCCTATGAATTCATGAACGAACTTGTGACGAATTTGCGGAATGTGCTTAACCAAGCCCATCAGGACCATGAGAAGCAGCTTTCTCTTCAACTCAACCTGGCCAGGCACCAGGTCGAAGTTTCAACAGATAATCTTACTTCGGCGGTGGGACTGACGCTGACCGAAGATGATATTGCGACTGAGAAGCTACTGGACAGGAAAGTAGACCTTTCGATTTTTTTTGAGGATATGACATTTTCTGATGCAATAGAAGTATTGCGTAATTCCGTCAAACCGCCAGCACCGATTGTTGTAATGTGGGCTGATATTAACGAGAACGCATTTATAGGACAAGATCAAGCTATCATGATATCCGGCAGAGGACTTTCTTCCGTGCGTCTCGGCAAGGGTCTTAAAATTTTACTTCAGGGTTTAACGGGCAGTGGTCAAAATTACGAACTGGGATACTATATTGAGGATGGTATTATTACTGTAGCAACAAAGGATTTTGTGTCTCGAGCCCAGGAGAAGTCTCCACAAAACATTGAAACCAAAATACCCACCGCATTAGATATGGCCCGAAAACAGGATATTCTGCGGAAAAGTCAGTCTTTCGAAAGCACAATCGCCCAAATGAAGGCACGCCGTGAGGCAATTCAAAAGCAAATTGCAGTAACACGCTTAGAGATTGATGTAAAAGTTGACCGCGATCCGATTCGTCGGGAGCTTCAAGGGATAATTGATGCCTATCAAGGGGAAATAAAGACTGGTAGAGGCGGTACTGAACTCAAAGAGAAAATTGCCAGGGCCAGGATAGAGCTTGCCCGTCGGCGCGAGGAAATAAGCCGATCGGTTGGAGGCAATCAATTAGAGGCTCTTATGGGGGACCTGGCTTCGCTGGCAATCAGATTTGCCGAGGAAGAAGCCGTTCTTGCCGTCATGAACAAACAGCTCGGCCAAATTGAGCGTCGATTGGAAAAGGCAAGGGAACTGGCTCCGCAAATGTCGCAAATCAAAAGGGCAAGACAGAATCTGGATAATGCACAAGCCCGGGTAAGTTGGCTAACCGTCAGACTTGCCGGCCTGCAGGCGCCCAGTGTCAGTATTATTGGTGGCCAATGATATAGTCGATTGCCGGCAGCATGCACAATTTATGGACTTGTTCTATAAGGATGGATGCTCCCCGGCCGCGGCAGGAGCTTTATCAGTAAATCGCCCTGTCAATTTGAGCTTTTGAGGTAGAAGGTATTGTTCTTGCACTTCCCGTTTCCTCTGGTATACTCAACTGTAATGAAATAAGTAGTGATTACCATTGGGCTTACGGGGTGTTTTTGGGATGGCGGTACTTAAAAAAGAACTCGGCCTTGTTGATGTATTTTCTGTTGCCGCGGGGGCAATGATCAGTTCAGGGCTGTTTATTCTGCCGGCCATTGCATATTCAAAAGCAGGCCCTGCGGTGGTACTATCCTATCTGCTTGCATCACTGCTTGTGCTGCCAAGTGTTCTCAGCAAGGCCGAACTGGCAACTGCCATGCCGCGGGCCGGGGGTACATATTTTTTCATCGAGAGAAGTTTCGGGCCGGTTCTGGGGATGTTCAGCGGTTTTGCAGGATGGTTCTCGCTGGCGATGAAAAGCGCATTCGCTGTCGTCGGTATGGCGATACTTATCGAGGTCGTATTGCAGACAGTCTTTACTTTGCAGTTGAGTCCGTGGCATCTGAAATTAATAGCAGCTATCTGCTGTATCGCATTTACCGTACTGAATATCGTCAGCGTAAAACATACAGGCAGGTTCCAGAGCGTTCTTGTTGCGATGCTGCTTTTGATACTTGCAGCCTTCGTATGTTTCGGTGCAAAGTCAGTTGAGGCTGTTCGGTTCAGCGGCTTTTTTGAAAAAGGACCCGCTGCGATCTTTGCAACCGCAGGTCTTGTCTTTATAAGTTTCGGCGGATTGACAAAGGTTGCCAGTATCGCAGAAGAGGTCAGGGATCCCGGCAGAAACCTGCCTATGGGAATGATACTTGCGTGGTTTGTAGTAACGCTTTTTTATATCGGCGTAATTATCGTTACAGTTGGACTGATAGGCGGTTCCCAGTTAGAGGAAAGCTTTCTCCCTATATCGCTTGCGGCGGGCAAAATTTTTCCTGTCGCGGGATTTGGAATACTTGCCCTGGCCGCGGTGGCAGCTTTTATAACAACCGCTAACGGCGGGATACTGGCCGCTTCCCGCTCCCCGATGGCTATGAGCAGGGATCGATTGCTCCCGCCGGCACTGGCACAGGTTAGTGAACGCTTCAAAACCCCGCATATCAGTATCCTGCTGACTAGCGGATTTGTAATTGCGGCAATTGTTTTTCTCGATATCGAAACACTCGTTAAAACGGCCTCAACGCTGAAGATAATTCTTTTTATACTCACTAACGCCAGTTTGATTGTGATGCGAGAGAGCAAGATACAAAGCTACCGCCCGAAGTTCCGTTGTCCGTTTTATCCGTATATTAATATATTCGCCATTGTGGCATGCAGCGCACTTATTATCGATATGGGCAAGATACCGCTGCTGATTTCTGCGGGGTTTGTGTGTTTGAGCATAGCATGGTTCATGCTGTATGCGTCGAAAAGGGTCAGCAGGGCATCGGCAGCGATGCATATCGTTGAGCGGGTTACGGATAGAGGATTAAAAACCGTTACGCTTGAAGATGAACTTCGGGATATTCTGCTTGAGCGGGATGAGATAATTGAAGACAGGTTCGATAAGCTTATAAAAGGCTGCAGGATACTTGATATACAGGGCAGAGTGCCGGCTGATAAGGTTTTCCGACAGGCGGCAACGATTTTGGCGGAACGATTAGAGACGGAAGAATTTGTACTCTTTGAAAAAATTCTGCACCGCGAAGCCGAAGGGTCAACTGTTATTCAGCCCGGCCTTGCGATACCGCATATAATAGTTCAGGGCGAAAACAAATTCGATATATTACTTATCCGTGCGGTTGATGGGATCGATTTTTCACACACACCACAACCGGTTAAGATAATGTTTATACTCGCCGGCAGTAAGGACCAGAGGAACTATCACTTGCGGGCATTGATGGCGATTGCGCAAATTGTACAGGAAAAAGAATTCGAGCAGCGATGGCTGACTACCAGAGATATTGAAGGGATAAGGAATTTAATCCTGCTTTCAACTCGAAAACGAGATACAAATTAATAGTAAATTCGAATAAACGACAGGAGCTAAGCGATGGATGATAAAGACAGGCAAATGGATGATAAAGAGAGGCAAGTTGAAGAAGAAATAGAGGATCTTCGGCAGGAGCTGGAAAATTTTCAGCAGGAAAAGGATCGTATCCGCGGTATAGTCGGTAAGATTGGCGGAGTGCCGACCTTTAATACGAAAATATTTAACAATATTTTCCTGGCAATAATAATCGCCAGTCTTGTGATATCCCTGTTCTTTCCAAATATCAGGCTGCTTATGATTGAGCTTGCAACCGTTGCGCTGTCCATAAAAATTCTCTATATGATGCACTGCCAGAACAAGGTAAACCATTTCCAGTTGTGGATGCTGTCTTCGCTTGAATGGCGAATTAACGAAGTGATGAAACTGCTGCGAAAAGTTCAAGGAAACAACTAAAAATTAAAGATTTTATTTTTTTGCGAACATATTTCCCGGCGACTGATTGATCAATCCCTTGAGCCGGAGACATATAAGCGCAGAGTTTATTTCGCCGGCGGGCAAGTTAGTGCTGCTGATAATATCATCTATATGGACATGCTCGAAGTCGAGATTTTTCAGGACGGTTTTTTCGGTCTGGCTGAGATTGAGCTGTTCGACATCAAACAAACTGCCCTGAACATCCTCTTTGGCTTTTGCGGCGGCAAAACTTGCGTGCTCCCTGAGTCCCTGGCCGATATAGCCCAGTGCCTCCATCACATCGTCGATACTGTGTACCAGCCTGGCGCCATCTTTGATCAACCGGTGCGGTCCAGTGCTTACCGGTGAATCGATCCGGCTTGGTATCGCCATAACTTCACGGTTCTGCTCCACTGCCGCCGATGCCGTTATCATCGCCCCGCCGATAGCAGTGGACTCGACAACTATTACCCCCATTGACAGCCCGGAGATGATCCTGTTTCTTGCGGGGAAATTTTCACTCCTGACGTCAAATTTCAACGGTAATTCGCTTATGCAGGCACCGAAGTCAGCGACTTGTGCGAATAGTTTTTTGTTCTCCGGCGGGAAGATTGTCGCAAGTCCGCAGCCTTGTACAGCAATCGTTCGCCCTGCCGCCTTTATAGCCCCGAGATGTGCGGCGGTGTCTATTCCGCTTGCCATTCCGCTTATGATGGTAAAGCCCGTCGAGGCCAGCATGTACCCGAGTCGTGAGCTTTGTTCGGCGCCGTATGTAGTACATCTGCGGGTTCCAACGATGGCTACCGCCAGTGCATCAGAGCTTTTTAGCGTTCCTTTTACATAAAGCACCGGTGGCGGGTCATAAATCCGCTTCAGTGCGGCGGGGTAGCGGGAGTCTTCGAGGTTGATTATCCAAACGCCAAGTTTTTCGGCAAGCTGAATCTCCTTTGCGACATCGAATTTATCCCGGCTGGCCAGGATGCTTTCAGCGGTTTTGGGGCCGATGCCCTCAACTTTTTCCAATTTTCCCACTGATGCCCCGAGCGCATCGTCAATATTGCCGAAGTATTTCAGCAGGCGGGCAAAACCAACCGGGCCAATACCATCGCATCGTATCAGCTGGATCCATTTGTCAATATCAATAGAGTTTTTTTCTTTGCCCATTTTCGTTACCATTTTGCAATCAATTTCAATTGAAAAAGCCTAATGCGGTTGATTTTAACCATGTTTTGCGTGATTGTAAACGAAATTAGTGTCGGTATTGTATTGGTGAAGATGCATATATCAGTTTCCTTTTCGATGTTTTACCTGGGGCATAAATTTCCAGTTTTTTCATAGTTTTGAACACTTTTTCATGCTTTTTTCAATTTTTTGGTTACTTTTTAGGATTCCTTAGTCATTTTTGAACATATCCAGTAAAATTGGGTTTGAATTGGGTTTGTTTTGGGGGCATCGGCAGGGCCTCTTTTTTTCGTAATTCTTTCTTAGAACAGCAGTAACGGTCATCTTAGTATCCATCAAAATGGGTTTGTTTTGCATAAAAAGATTTAAATTTCATAGAGATCCTGGCTTGAAATTTTCGATTTTCGATTTAATTTTTGACAGGATAACATGGGCATAAATAACCACGATAAAATTAGACACTGATACCTTGGGCATAAATTTACACTGATTTTTTGGGTTGGCTTGCCGGCCCTGAAGAGGCCCGACGAGTCGGGGCTTTCAGCTTGTCCCTGCTGGGACCGATGCGTTACCACCTAAGGTGCAAGCTAAGGCACCAGTTACCTGCTGGTAAAAGATGGGGACATTATACCCGTTTTTAGGTTAAAAGTCAAGAGGATTTTTAGATTGTCTATCCGAGGTTCTATTTTCTAAAAAAATTAGACGCAGTACCCAGGGCATAAAATTACGCTGATTTTTATCCCGCAAAGGCGCAAAGGCGCTAAGAAAAAACAAAAGATAATAACCGCGGTACCCAGGGCATAAAATTACGCGGCACCCAAGGCGTAAAATTTCACGGATTTTTAAAAGATTAAAAAACAAAGATTCCGCATGGGTAAAGAAAAAGCACTTTACCCATCCACCTTGGGTGCAAGCTACCAAACTGATTAAAAGAAAGGCATAAGGCAAAAGGCAGAAAAAAATGAACACAGAGGAGTTTTGAGTTTTTAGTCTTTAGTTTTTAGTTGTGGAGGCCGACGTTGTCGGCACTATTTTATAAAAAGGGGCCACGAATAAACACTAATTGGCACCAATTATGTATTCTTCTTTTCTTTTTTCAATCTTCGTTTTTCCTTTGGACTAAGCTGAGCCTTTTTCTGGTTTTCTTTTTTGCCTTTATTCTTTTTCCCGCCATCGCCCATATCTATTTCTCCTTTTTCTGACTAAGTAATAACAATGATTATGCGGTCTATATAACAAGTTCCCGTTGGTTCGTCAATATTTATCCGCCTCGAACGGCGTATTAGAGGTTTAATATTCTTACGATAGTAAAGACCAGCGATAGTACTAAACCAATCGCAAACGAAAAGTAGTTTATGTATTTCCATGTCTTCAACTTAAGTTCCTCTGTTTTTTCACTTCCTTCGTTTCTGATGTAAGACTCGATTACCTTAGCATTGCGGATATAAACTAAGAGTGTTGAGCACACGGCAACAAAAAATGCCACTAAGGCACCAATGTATACGAACTTTATACAAATGCTTAGCTGTTGCAGTTTGTCTACTATCGTGATGAGTAACCCAAAAGCGGTTGATGAAAGCACAAAGATTGCTTTATTCGCATCAATACCAGCATTTATATATGCCGCAAACATCACTGAGTACTGCGCGATATTCCTACCTTTAAGCTCATCAAGCTCGCGCTTCTGTTTTTGTTCTTCTTTCTCTGCCATATTAAAATTCCAACAATACTTATACAGTCTTTTTAACAAGTTCCCGTTGGTTCTTCAATATTTATCCGCCGATGGCGGGCTCGCCGAAATCTCTTTTATTAAATGATTCCGCGTGTGCAAACCAGTCCCTTAGAGACATGTTGCACACCCTACGGAACTATCTTAACGGTTTAGACATTAGCGGTGACCTATCCACAGGAGCTTCTAAACCATACTTGAGCGACACATCTTTAACCACATTAAGAAACCAATCTTTTGCTGACGGAGATATGTAGATGGCTTCTACAAGTGCATTGATATCACAGCTAATGCTGTGTCCAGGTTTAACGGGCAGGTTTTCGATTTCTTCTTCGGACCTCGCAACGTTCGTTGTCCCACTGCCCGTAATATCTGGAACGACATGCCCATCCCACCTAAAGAAACCATTTTGCGATCTTATCTGTTTACTTATAATAGATGTATCCCAGTAAACTAGTCTATACTCCTGTTCGTAGGAGAAA
>SDBT01000591.1_pt1 | contig 58182 bp, 106 predicted proteins | sample 2277101 | NCBI WGS metagenome assembly SDBT01 (sample SAMN10404973, study PRJNA504765) | marine sediment metagenome | isolation source: marine sediment core GS10_PC15, 103 cmbsf | place: Arctic Ocean: Southern Knipovich Ridge | collected 2010 | reverse complement strand
TTAGGAAAAGTTATTGATTTTGGTAAAGATTTATTTAGTGGAGAACAAAAAACAGAAAATATTAATACAGTTAATACAGTTAATACTGCTAAAGCAAATCAACGACAAGAGCCTAATAATTTTACAGCAGGTGGTCAATTAGATATTATCTTAAAGAATTTACCAAAAGGTTCTAGTACCAATTTTAAGCCAGCATCCAATAACCAAATGAATGTCGGTATAAATTCAGTTGCTCAAGGGGGATAATGGGAGTTATAGATATAAGCAAATTACCAAGTCCCTCTTTTAAAGATGTACAATTTCTTTATCAAGGCTCAAGCGTTGCTAATAAGGGTCGAAAAACACATACCCATGAATTTCCCGACTCTCCAATTAGAAGTGTTGAAGATTTAGGAGCTGATAATAATATTTTTACTATAACTGCCGAAGTTGATTATAGTAATAATTTTTCTGCTAGAAATAATCTTATCACAGTATTAGAAGAGGAAGGGTCAGGTTTGTTAATCTTACCCACAGAAGAAGCGCAAGAGGTGACCGTAGTTACATATAATAGAGATGATTCAAAATCATCTTTAGGCATTACTAGCTTTAATATAACTTTTGAAAAATCAGAGATTAATAGATTTCCGGAAATTGTTGAAGGCAGTTCAGGGCTTGTCAGTAATTTAAAAGATTCTATATCCGATCAAAACGAAACATTATTAACTGATGGTTGGACTCCTCCTTCAAATAGTAAGCCGGAATTTGATTTTTCAGTTTCTAAAGTGGTGACATCAATTCAAGATAAGGCTGCTGGCATTAGAAAGGTTGCAGGCAATGTAAGAAGTAATGCAGATGGTTTTTCAGAATTTTCATCTTCATTAAATGAAATTGTTGCTTCGGTTAATGAACTTGTTCAATCTCCTTCTGACTTAGCCGATAGATTTAAAACTGCTTTTAGTAATTTAGAAAAGGCTTACGATAATAGCATTGATCTTTTTGATAGCGCAAAGCAGATGTTTAATTTTACCGCTGGCGATGAAAACACTACTGGCGAAGGTACAATACAAAAAAATAAAGCCATTAATCAAAACCTTATAAATGATCTTGTATCAACCAATACTCTTGCAATAGGATATAATGCAGCAGTCAGTATAACATTTAGTAATGTTGATGAGCTTAATCTCATAAATGCAACTCTTGAGGATGGATTTGGAGGCTTGAATGAGGATTTAGATGATGATTTATTTCAAACAATGCTATCTTTAAGAGAAGAGGCTAATGCTATCTTTAAGAGCTTGAGCATAAGTTTACCTAAGGTTAATATTTTGGAGTTTATTAATGCTCGTCCTTTAGCTTCTTTGGTATATCAGCTTTATGGATCGCTTGATTTGATTGACGATATAGAAGGGTTGAATGATTTTACTGATGTTAGTTGTATTAGTGGGGATGTTAAGGTTTTGAGTGATGTTTAATATTATTTTCTTTTGCACAAGGTTATTATAGCTTCTAGCAATAGACCTGATGATAAACTAAAAAATGCATAACAAATGACACTCATTAATCCATTAATTCCTACAGGATCTAACTTATAATCAGTATAAGAATTTATAGAACCTGTTAATCCTATCAAAAAAAGGAATATTGTCCATGATAGATATAGTAATTCTGTTCTTTTCATAGTTTAATTAGTTAAGGTTAATAAATAAAATATTTCGGAATGTATTAGTTTAAGGTAGTGCCTTTATGTTGACAACTAAACTTTAATGATTAAGTTTAGGTTTTTTTAATTAAAATGTAATAGTTATGTCAGATTTTTGGAGTGGTGCATTAGTAGCAATAATTGGTTCGGTTGCTGGTTTTGGAATATCTTATTGGAGACAAAGAATAGATAAGAAAAAAGATGAACAAAAACAAATAGAATCCTTTTTAAATGCTATCAGATCAGAAATATCAAGTATTTGGAGTCGTTATTATGAAACTATTGGTGATTCAATAGAGGGTTTAAAAGAAAATGAGGGTTTTGGTTCTTACTATCCTATCTTTGATAACTATTTTATAGTTTACGACAATAATACAAACCTTATAGGCAACCTTGATAAGGAGTTGAGCGAAATTCTTGTCAAAACCTATATTATTGCCAAAGGATTGAAGGATTCATTCGTTTTTAACAATCAGCTTTTAAATGAATTGAGGCGTTATCACGATCTTGCACAAGAAACTAGCATAGAGCATTATTCAATTCAGCATCAAACTTATTCTGGAATTTGGCAAGATTACGGCAAAGGTATTCAAGAAATGCACTTTGAGCTAAAGAAATCAAAAGATATTTTGATTGATAATATTAACAAAAAATTGGGTTAGCTATGAGCAAAGAAGAACAAGAACTAGAAAAAGCAAAGATTATTTTTCAAGAATCAAAAGCGAAGCTTTTATCATCTAAGGCTAATTCTGAACAATTAGAAAGTAAAACATCACGCTTTACTACTGTTTGTATAACTTCTATAGTTGGCTTAACGGCAGTTTTATCTTTTTTAAAAAATGTATTATTTTTTAAAATTGGAATACTGATTTTAATATTAGGGTTTTTTTACTCATTATTTAAAATTCTCCAATCATCAAAAACAAACAACTTTGCCTCTGATGGAATAGAGGCAAGTATAGTAACCAATGATAAAGATTGTATAGAAAAAGATACAACTTATTTACTTAGAAGCTTAGCTTTAACCTATGAAGAAAAAGCTAATCACAATAATCAAACATCTAAGCAAATTGGAAGACAATTTGATAAAATATTAAAAAATTTGGAAAAATATCTTTTTGCTTCATCAATAGCTATGTTTATTGGTCTTTTTATCCTTTAGATTTTGTTTCGTCTGGTTTCCAAGGTAATGGCTTCCCATTAGTTTCATCTAATATTATTTCTTCCGTAGTAGGCTTTGGTTCCTCGTTATTACTCCCTTGATTATTAGAAGAATCACTTTTATTATCAGTCATATTAAATTACATTTTTTGTTGATACGAAAAATTAAAGCCCTGCTACAACAGGGCTTTTTTACTTTAAGAATCCCCTTGTATTTTTCAACTTATCTCTCAAAATAACACACCGCTCTTTAAAGAGCGCATTATTAAGTCGCAAGTTTGACTTAACGCTGTTTGTAATTTTAGCTTGCTATCGGATTTTTCAAAGTCCTAAGAACGCTCTGGCATAGCGTTATAAAGTGCCTACATATCTGATTATGTTAATCTAGTTATGTCAGAGGGAGGATTGTATCCGTAAGGCGCAGTCAGCCATTTCTTAAGGTTTTGAAACTCTCCTCTGACGCCATTTTTTGGCATTTAATAACTAGAATTAGCAAAACATGTCAAACAATCCCCATCTTTCAGCATTCGAAAAATCAGCCTCTAATTTCATTGAAGAGTTAAGAAATATATCATCAGAAGCTAAAATATTGCATAGTAGCGAGGTTAATAAAGTTAATATGTTTATTTATGGTATTAGGGCTATTATGAGTAAGGTTGAGAAGGAAATTGAGGGGGTTGAGGGAAGGTTTAAGATAGATAAAGACGATTAATATTAATCGTCTTTATGGTTTTCTAAATTATCAATCATATCTTCCATTGTATTTTTTACTTTAAATACTCTGTTGAAATAATCATCAAAAGTTCTTTTATTTGTTGCCATTTCTAAAACGGTTTCTATCTTGATTAAATTATTTTTCCATTCCTCAAAAGCGACCTCTTTTTCTAAGAATTGATACATAGCATTTTTTCTATATTTATGACCTCCTTTAGAAGTAATAACAGGATTTTTTTCATCTATTATTTCTAATAAAGCCCCATTACTATCTAGTAATGGTCTATAAAGATATTTCCTTAAAAATTTACCAAAGAATTGCGGATGATTTTTTCCCTTAGTTCTTACTATACCATATATTTTATATATTCCATTCCAAAAATCTTCTCTTTGCTTAAGGGGTTTTACGTATTTATCTGTAATATCATCTCTAATAAATTGATAAAATAAATCTTTATATTCATCTTTTTTCTTATCTTTAATATATCCTGTTGCCTCATCGACAAGAGCAGTAATACCTACTGTTGCCAATGCTCTAATTAATATATCTGCATTCTTAACAATATTTACTTGAGTGACATGCAATGCTTTTTCATCTCTAGCTTTTAAATAAACATTACATATTTTTGGTAATAAATCAGCTTTAAATCCTAATGATTTTCCGTCATATAATATTGGATTTGTTGCCGGTATTAATATATCCTCTGAAATAAAGGGTCGAAGGTTATTTGCAGCTAAAAAAGAGGGTAAAACACCGGCATTATTTTCTATTGCGGTTCTTCGCTTTTTTGAACTTCCTGCTTGTCTTCCTAAAGCCTTTTCAATACTACTTTGTGTTAAAACTCTAGTACCATCTTCAAGAACTGCACATTGCAGTCTAAGATTGCCGATATTTAATTCTCCTTTATGAGTAGCTTTTAATAATTTTTCTTTTTTCATAATTAAACTCCTAATGATTTAGTTAATAAATTGTCAAAAACATTCTGATTATTTCTATTGTTATATTTAAAGCAGAACTCAATAATATATCTATTTAGCCATTTATCGCTTAAATGATGATATTGACCTGTAATGCCTCTTTTTAATAAAGCCCAAAAGCTCTCAATAGTATTTGTGTGTTTATCACCATCTACATATTGTTTTTGACTGTGGTTTACTGTTTGATGATTCACTAGCTTTTTAAAAGGAATATAACCTTTATAGTCATCCGTCATTAATACCGTGTTTTCAAAATCAATAGCTCGTTTAGCTATCTTTTTCAAATCCTTAAATTTTAGCTCTTTTTGTTTCATTGCAACAACCTTTCCACCTCTTTCAACCATTCCTACCACTGGGGTCTTTTTAGTGCCTCTTCCTCTTTTTAAAGGTGTATTGTTATCATCTTTATTATTATTTCTTTTTCTTGGCTTTCCTCCGATATAAGTCTCATCCATTTCAACTATACCACTTAAAAGGATTGGAGTATCAGTCATTGCCTTTCTAATTCTCATTTGCATTGACCATGCTGTATTTTTATTAACTTCAATATCTCTTGCTAACTGTCTTGATGAAATACCCTTTTTAGCATTTAAGATTAGGGTTGTGGCTAAAAACCATTTTTGAATTGGTAGATGTGTTTGATGGAATATAGTATTGACAGTAACGCTAAAAGAAGTATTGCAGTGATTGCAATGATAGCGTGAACCTTCTTTATATGGGGTGTTTTTATTTGAGTTGCAGTAAGGACAAGTCGCTTGACCTTTCCACTTGATTTTTTCTAAATGTTTTATACAATCTTTTTGAGTAGGAAATTTTTTAAATATTTCTATTAAATTCATAGCTTAGTTTAATTGTTAATATGTCTGAACAACATTATATTAAACTAAGCTTTTTTTATGTCAAGAGAAAAGTTACTACCTTAAACTAATACATTCCGAAATATTTTATTTAGTTGGAATTTGAGAACAAAAACCGCCTGTTCTAGTTTCTTCTAAAATATCTGGATCAACTTTTACAACTGCTTTCTTACTTACTTCTAATTGAGGCTCATCAATAAAGCAGCTATCTTTTATTTTTCCATCTTTATCTAATCCTTGCGGCGATACACAAAATCTTGCACAGCCTTGTAAGTAATATACTTTTTGGGTAACGATACCCTTAAATTTAGTTACTGTGTCTATAACTAAGTCGCCTAATTCTACTCTTTTCATGTTTTTATATTTTGAATTATTAAATATTACTGAATACTCATTAGTTTTTTAGATTGCTCAAAAGTCATAAGGTTATCTTGGTTAAAATAAGCACTGGCTAAAGGATAGTAGGGTTTCTCAAAAACAAGTTGAATTATTTTACTGTCTTCCTTTGTCCAAACGACTGTGCCATGAGTCCATTTTATTGTTGCTCTACAGCCAAATTCTGCTAAGCTAGACATGCGTACTGACCCAGAAGTTGCTAAAACATATCTATATCCTTTTTTAAAACCTTCGATTGAGTTACAATATAAAGTTCTTTTAGGAATGAATATTTTTTCTTGATCTGATGCTGTTTCTTTCCATTTAAAATATAACTCTTTAATCTTTTTAGCCGGTTTTTCTACTCCATTTATTTTTATTACATCTTTACCTTTGCTATTAACATAGGCGTTGGCATTTTGTATATTAACAATATTTATTGTTAATAGGGTGAGGATTAAGATTAATTTTTTCATGATTAGTTTGTTAATTAAGTTAAATTTATTCTTGATAAGAATTTTGTTCACAAAAAGTCTTACTTCCTCCGCTTTCTAAACAAAGAATATAATTATCCTTATTAAAACTTTTACCATACTCATTACCTATAACAAATCCTGTAAGAAAAAGTCCTATAATTATTAATAATAATGATAATATGATTAAAAAATTTTCATTCATTACTTTTTAAGTTAAGTTAAAAACAAATTCACCCTTATTATTCACAGGGGTTTTTGGAAGTCAAGTAAAATAAAGTAAATATAATTTAATTGCTTTAAAATAGTTGACTATTATATATAGAGGATTAATATGGTTTTGTTCTCGCCGGTGTTCGGTAAACCAACTGCAAGCCGATTGTAGGGTGACCTATAGAGATGTAGAATATGATCAATTCTAATAGGGTGCAGTGCCGGCGAAGACATAAATGTTTATGCCGTAATGGCGGAAGGGTGATACGCATAGCTTAAATACTTTGAGATGATGGAACTCAAATAATTAGCTATTCCATTTGTTAGGTTCGAATCCTACTTGCGGCACTTAATTAAATATAAAGAAAATGACTAAAAGAAAAATATCAGTAACATTTGAAGCTAGAAAAGAATTAATCAACAAGATTGATTCGTTTGCTAATGAGCAAGAAACCTCAAGAGCCTCTATAGTTAGAATGGCTTTGCAAGAATATGTGAGTGTCAGAAAAAGACCTACTCTTCCGCCTCCTCGAAAAATAAATATTGATATTGAACCAACCTTTGGATAAATAAGGGGCGTTCATCTAGTGGTTAGGATAGCAGACTTTCTATTTGCTCACACCAGTTCAAATCTGGTACGCCCTACCAGATTATTGATCTTATTTTTAATCTCTTAACTACAATTAAATAAAAATGGATAAAATAGAACAATTAAAAAAAATGACTAAAAATATGGCTCCGGTGGAGTTTGAGAAAATTCCTAAACCTAAAGAAGAAATTTCATTTATTGATAATAAAATTCTAAAGGTTGGTTGCGAGAGATATGTTATTAATAATATATATGCTTTTGCAGTTTCTGAAGAACAAATCCCCACACCAAACTCACTAGGTGTTGATTTTGTTTCAATGTTAAGAATAAACAATATGAAAGCTATGATGTTCAACATTAAAGATTTAAAGGAGATAGAATCTATTTTAGATAAGTTAGAAAAGATAATAATAATTAATGCGGGATAGAGCAGTGGTCAGCTTGTTTGTCTCATAAACAAAAGGTCGTTGGTTCAAATCCAACTCCCGCAACCAATTAAACATCAGTATTAACCAACCGACTAGCAAAGTCATTACTATCCAACTCCTTAACTATTGTCTCAGGATCAAGGGTAAATGCTCCACGATTAGTAATATTCAAAGTAGTTGTTGATCCTTCTTCTACACTCTTATTAAAAGTAACATCTTTAATTAAGAATTGACCATCAAGTAAACATTTATCATCTAAGACTTTTACAAGTTTATTTATATTCCATAGAGAAGTTGATTTTTTGTCATTATAATAGCCTTGTACAGCACAAGTATAATTAATTGATTTAGCTCTTCTTAAATTGACACCCCATTTAGCTAAATCCGTTAATTCACTTGTAAGAGAAGAGGATTTTGCTACAGTAATTTTTCTTCTCGGAGACCTAACTAAAGTATCATCAGAGGAAGAGGTTTGATTTGTCGTACTTTTCCAATAACTTTTATTGTCACCTTGAGATTGAAGTTCATTAAATCTAAATCTATTTGTATTATCAATACTAATCGAAGCGGAGATAATATTATTGTTAAGATTATTTTTAGTACTAATTAAGTTTCCTATAGTATTTTCTGTTTCTTCTCTTGTGAGTAGAATATTGCCTTCTTCATCAGTCCTTAATAAAATCTGAACTTTTTGAGCATATAAATCTAAAAATTCAAAGATAGTTTGATTTGAAACTTTTGTATCTTTTTCTTCTTGAAAAGAAAAACCACTATCATTTGTTTTTTCTTCAATTTGTTTTATAGTTGTGTCGCTTGAAACACTAATATCTGTATAACCATTATCTGATAAAACAGCCTCAATTAATTGTTTAAAATCTTTAATAGTATATGATATTTGTTTCATATTACTATCAACTAAATCACTAGTTCTTGATCTGCCTGAAATAATAGTTTCATGATTATCTACATCATAACTAATAGAAAGCTGATCAACAAATCCAGTTAATATGAGATTTTCATCTATAAATATTCTTATTTTATCTTGAACTTTAATAAGATTTTGAGGAATTCTTTGGTTATTTATGATTTTTTCTTTTGTTGATATAGTAATATTAAAAATATCAACAAAATTTTCTAATGATTTAGTGACGGATACAGTTTTAAATCCTTTAAACTTTTGATTATTTACTTCTATAAAAAATTCATTCATATTATACCTTAACTTTATCCGCTGTTTGTCCTGAAGTTACAATTACCACAGGCTGCGCCGGATTAGATGTTGTTGTATCAACTGTCATAGTAGCCGAAGTGTTTAAAATAGCAGCGGTAGCGTCTCCTAAATCAAGATCTTGTCCATCAACAGAAACATTATTACTACCTAATATTTCTATATTTCCGCTATTATTAAATATTTCAGTTTTACCACCCTCATTAATTTTAATAGAATTGCCGCTAGGACTAGTTATAGTTATATTACCATCTTTATCAAAAAAGATTGTATTACCTTTATTTAAATTTCCATTTATATATTCACCAATTTCTAATTCCGGTTGTAATAATACATTATAAGGTAATCCAAAATAATTATCTTCATTTATTGATTGCAACAAGAGAACCAAATTTGTATCAGTATCATCATCTCCTATATTTGGGCGAGACATACTATTATGAGGAAAGATTAACAAAACATTAGAAATAATCTGTCCACCAATAGTTTCAACTTTAGCAAATCGCCCACCTTGAGTAGTTTCAAGAATCTTACCTTTTGGAATGTTAGTCATAATTCAAATTAATTTTATATAATTTCTATAATTTATTTTCCGATTAGCAATGTTAAAATAACTATTTTAATTAATTCATGTCAAATGACAAGAGATATTAAATTAATTCAAGATGATAAAGGTGCTTATGATATAGATTTTAGTAATGGAGATTTTGATCTTACAGACGGCTTAGATACTGCTATTATTTTATCTATTTTTGATGAAAAAAGAGCAACAAAAACTCAAATATCAGAATCGTTACTTAGAAGAGGTCATTTTACTAATGAATTTTCGGATGTAGAAACTTATGAAGTTGGCAGTAGACAGTGGCTATTTACAGAACAAGCAAAAAATAGCGAGAGTAATTTAAGTTTATTAGAAAATTCTATTAGAGACGGATTACAATGGATGTTACAAGATAATATAATTTCTAATATTACTGTTGAAGCTTCAAAAAGTGAGGGAAATATAAATTTAGAAATAAATTTAGAGGGAAAAAGCAAAGATGATAGCACGCTTTATAATACTTTTATAAATACTTTTAACTAATGGCTTTAGATATTAAATCAGCATCAGAATTAGTTAGTCTCATAATCAATAGTTTGATTCAAGCTATAAATTCCGGTCAGACTGATTCTACCAAAAATGTCGACCCTTCTATTAGAAACTCTTTCATTGGCGGTTTTTCTAAATCAATGGCTGTTGGTTTTGACGATAATAATAGAAATATAAAAAAAGTAGAAGCAGAATTATTTCCACCTTCTTCAAGCGAAGATGGTTTTTTACTTGATTGGGGTGTGATTTTTGGAATTAACAGAAATGAATCAGCTAAGGCAGTTGGTGATATTGTTTTTAGTGGTACGGTAACCGGTATTATTCCGGTATCAACTTTATTACAAAGAGCTAATGGCTTGCAATATACCACTTTAACAGAAACTACAATTGCTCAACAAACAATTAATGTTTCTTCAATTACAAGAACTGGTAGTACTGCAACTGTAATAACTGCGTCAGCTCATAATTTAGCAAGTAATTTTGTCATTGATAATATTGCTGGAGCGGCTGAAACAGAATATAATGTGACTAATGCCATTATAACTGTTATTGATCCAACAAGTTTTACTTATCAAGTAACAGGATCGCCGACATCCCCCGCTACCGGCACAATAACCGTTACTTTTACAAGTGCCTTTACGGATATAGAGGCAAGCGAGGCAGGTATAGATGGAAATACAGACGAAGGAACACAATTAACATTAGTGTCGCCAATAGCAAATGTTGATAATACTGCTATAGTCGGGGCAGAAGGTTTAACCGGAGGCTTAGATAATGAAAGTATTCCTGATCTTAAGGACAGAATACAAGAAAGAACATCAAATTTAGTAAATGTTTTTGCTGCAAAGGGATTGGAGATATTTGTAAAAGAAAATGTTGATGGTGTAACGAGAGTTTTTGTGCAAGATAGTTTTGCACCTACAAAAACTGTAGGATTAGCTACTTTAATATCTGATGCAGACGGAGTTACTATAGCGAATCCGTCAAGCGCAATTACAGATTTTATTAATGGTAGTTTTATTACTACAATTGGAGCTAATGAGCCGGAGCTTATTGTGCAAGATAATGCAGCTTTTCAAAAGATTAATGGCGATATTATTTTTAGTATTGATACAGAAACGGCAAAAACAGGAACAGGTACATTACAAATATCTTATTCAACCGTACCGGCAGGCAGAACAGTAATTTATTTTGTTAGAGATAATGATATAAATATAATACCAACTGCACAACAGGTACAAGATGTAAAAGATGCGATTATTGATCCTGATAATGAAGTAAAACCCGCTAACACGCCAGATGATTTTGTAATAGTAAAAGCACCGATAGGAATATCAGTAGATGTAACTTTTGCTAGTTTATCACCAAATACTGATGATATGCAAAGTGCTATTACCACATCATTAGAGGAATTTTTTAGAAATGATACAACTCTGGGAGTATCTATAACTGAAGAAGAATTTAATAATATTATTTTTGCTACTATTGATAGTGAAGGAAATAGACCAATATTTTCTTTAACTTTGCCTAGTGGCGATGTAGTTATTGATGATGGTGAAATAGCTGTTTTAGGAACGATAATCTATTCATAATTATATGACTTTTTTAAAGGATATAACAAAAGAAGAACAAACTGATATTTTAGGGCAATATTTGCCGGATGGTAAAGTTTTTCTTAAAAAGTTTGATGATACAAGTAATATAAGAAAAGTGCTTTTAGGATTGGGTGCGGTATGGTTACAGGAAAGACAGTTAATAAATGAATTATTTGATGAATATAATCCCGAAACTACCACTAAATTTATTGAAGAGTGGGAAGAGACTGTTGGAATACCGGATGATTGTTTTGGTAATACAGGTACTGATGAAGAAAGGAGAACGAATATTTTATTAAAATTATCCGGCATTAATGCCACTACTGCTACACAGTTTGAAGCGGTTGCACTTATTTTAGGATTTACAGTTACTATTGAATCAGGAGTTGATCATAATACATTACCTTTAACTCTTCCATTTATTTTATTAAGTGATGAAGAAGCTCCTTATGTAATAATAGTAACTTTAGATGCTAGTTTAGAGCCGGAAGGCTTGCCTTTAACATTACCTTTTATTTTAACTGACCAATTCCCGCTATTGTTGGAATGTTTATTTAATAAGTTAAAACCTTCTAATACTAAAATAATTTTCAGATACGCATGACAAAATTTTCAGATAAAAGCACTGGTAATTCAGTAAACGCAACAGAATATAATAATATTGTTCGTGGCATGCTAAACTCTATTGAGAATAGTGGACAAATTAGTGATGCTACTAATACACAAGTATCAAAAGCACTTGCTAATTATGCTGCAGTTTCAACTTTTTATACTGATAGCGGTATAGTTAATGCTTATATTCTTAATTCTATAAACAACTTTGAAGGCTTAAGTAAGTTAATTAATGGCGCAGAAGCTAGAGTTAGAGTTGGAAACACAAACACAGGGGCGGCAACTGCAAATGTTAATGGTAGTGGTGTTAAAAATATAACCTTACCAGATGGTACGACTGCCTTAACTGGTGGGGAAATATCTTCTACTCAAGATACTACTCTTAGATATGATCTAAGTAATGATGTTTGGGTAATGACTCTTGGAATAGAGGCTACAGCAACCAGTATTGGTAATATCTTCTTGCCAAAACAAATAACTATTTCTAGTGGCACAGATACAGCTCACGATATAGATTTTACAGCAGGAAATTTTATATTTAGTGATGGAGGCGGTCAAGCAATTACCTCTGCATTAACTAAACAAATAGACGCAACTTTCGCCGTAGGTAATAATGCCGGAGGTTTAGCTGACGCCTTAACGGTGGCAAATAATACAACATACCATATATTTGCTTTGAGTTCCGCCGATGGCGCAACGACTGATTACGGATTTGACACTTCACTAATTGCCGCTAATTTACTTGCTGATGCTGCCGTTATTTCTGCTGGTTTGACAAAATTTAAAAGAATTGCTTCCTTAAGGACTGATGGTAGTGCTAATATTAGAAATGGAACTTATGATTTTAGGCGAGATGGTGGTTATACATTTAATTATAACACAAAAATTTTAGATTTTAACGTTTTTGCAACTGGCATTTCAAAAACTAGTAGAACTTTAAGTATTCCAGCAGGAATACATGTGATGCCACTTTTTCAATTCTATACAGACGGATCGGGACGGACACTATTCTTTTCTTACAACGAAAATGATAGCACCCCTACTCAACTTAATGGACATTTTACAGATACTCCATCTGTTGCGAGTGATGTATTTAGTCAATTCATGTCAAATTTAACCCAGCAAATTGATATGAGGTCGGAGGTTAATGGAAATATGACCATATATACCATTGGTTGGGTTGACGATGTGCTAGATTAAGTCAAGAGCCATATTTACCCTTTTTCTTTTCTTGGTATTGGGAGATAAAAGATAATTAATCTTTTCTTAAAAAGAAAGATGTCAAGCAAGTTTTTGCATGGAATTTATATCCTTTAGCCACAAGATAATAATAAATCTCACAATCAAGAATTTCCTCAATAGATTTATGAATTTCACATGCAATTAATTTAGGTTTATATTTTCCCCAATTATTTGATTGTAAAACTTCAAAGTCCAAACCTTCAACATCAATATTTAAAAAATCTATCTCTGTATTTTTAGGCAAATGTTGATCTAAAATAGTTTCTAATCGGACAACGGGAATTAATTTTTTATCAACTAATTTAGCAGGGTGATCAAGAGTCTCATTATTTAACCATGCAGTGGCAATATCTTCATCAAATGTATTGATAGCAGGCTCACTAAACATATAATAATTTAAATTACCCGATTTTAAACTAATTCCAATTTCAAGATTAAAATCTCGCGGTCTTTCTTTATCAAACTTTTCTTTCATGTTAGGAAGGGGGTCTATATTTATTCCCTCCCACCCTTTCTCATAAAATTTAAAAGTATTAGAAAATCTATAAGGATGATGAGCGCCCACATCAACATAATACCCCTTACTTTTAGTAGAAAAGATATTATCAATTACTATATCTTCCCCTCCTTGACTGTAACATTTGTTTAGATAATGGTCACTTGTCTTTTTAAGATTCATAATATTTTTAATATTAATTAGAATTAATAATTAGAGTTAATAATTAGAGTTAATAATTGATATCTATCATTCTTTCTTCTTTACTTATTTGTTTAACTTTTTTCTTTAAGAAAAGTTTATATCTCCCCTTTTGTTCTCGGGTTGCTTCTTTTTTAAACCTATCTGTTAAAGATTGAGGCTTTATTTTTAAGTCATCTGCATAATTTTTTTGCGGTATTCCACAATTTCTTAAAGATTCTTTTATTATATTGCTATTTTTCATTGTTAATTTATTGATAGATACTAATATAATAATTAGTATTAATTATACCTTCTTAAAATAAGGAAGCTTTTATTAAAGTCAAGAAATATTTTAGATTAATTATATATTATAATATGGATTTAGTAAAAAGTTTAGTACCAAGTTCAGTTTCTGATATTGTACAACCCATTTCTAGTGAATGTGTAATATATCCAACACATATACCTATTCTCCTTAAGAGATTTACTGCTTTTGATTGCGCCTTTGCTAGATCAAGTTTATTAGACCTCACGGGATCAATCGTAAATGTATGGAAAACCATAAACGGCACAGCAGGAGATGTAATTCAACTAACACAAACTAATAAACCGCAATATCAAGTTGATGCACTTAATGGCTTACCGGCAATAGTTTTTGATGGAACTAATGACTTTTTACAAAATTTGTCATTCCCCAATATATCAACAGTGACTATGTTTGTAGTCGGCAAATATAATACTACACCAACGAATCAGGGTATGGTTGATATTAGTACCTTCATCACCAACACTGGTGCGCAGCTTCATTACGAAGCAGGAATTAAATCCCACTTCAGAATTAAAGACTCAGTAGGATTGAAAGATGCGACTCTTGCCGAATCCCTGCCGATAAAACACATTTTTACCGGCGTGGCAGATGGAACTGATATAAAATACTTCGTTGACGGTGATCTGAAACAAACCACCCTTGCGGGCACTATATCCGAGACTGTAACTAACCTTGATATTGGAAGATTAAGTGGTATTAATGGATTCTTTTTGAACGGGGCTATAGGTGAAGTTATCATCTATGGTAGAGCTTTATCTGGTTCTGAACGTCAAGAGGTTTTAGATTATTTATCACCAAAATGGAAAATTCCTTTAATTTAATTTAAAATAAATATGCCAAATATAACAAAATCTCATATATCTTCAGGAATAGCCCAAGAAAAAATAGATTATGAACTAAAAATCTGTAAACTAACTGGTATTAAAGACAGTGAGGGAAATCTAACTAACCCTAACACAACAGGACATTCTAAATTTGTAGATCATCCTAGCAATGGCACTTTTAGTTATGCCTTTGATAACTTCTTTAATGAAAGAACAACACAAGCAGAAAAAGATAGTTGCGTACCGTCACTAAACTTTGCCGGTGCAACAGATGATAAGTTATATACGCCTGACGAGGTTAAGGCATTGGGTTTTTCCCCTAGTGAAGAAATTTAATTTTATTATAAAAAAAAGTGCTAAATAAAATAAATCAGGATTTTGTAAAAGGTTTATTAGGAGTGTTGATAGTGGTCTTTGGATATATATTTATGACATTCAACCAAGATATAAATAGTAACGATGAAAGAGCCACTAAAAATACAAATCGCATTATTAAGCTTGAGACAACTTTAGAGTACATAAAGAAATCTTTGATTCGTATTGAGGACAAAATTTGACTTTTAATTAAAAAACTATATTAGTCTATTTATGAAAAATTTTTTTAAAACAATACTCCGGGCAACTATTGCTACTATTGGATTGGTAAGTAAATGCGTGCCCCATACCTTAGCAATCTCCATTGCAAGTGAACTGTTACCAGTTCTTGTGAATGCTTTAAGCAAGTATAGCCAAAACAAAAAACACCCCAAAGCTAAAAAGGCACTTGAAAAACTAGGTGACACAATAATATTTGTTGCCAAAATATTAGAGAATCATAAAGATTCTAAAATGGATAGTGTGGCTGTAAAGCAAATAGAGAAAAAAGTTAAATAACTCGTCTACCTAGTGTAGAAAGAGCTTCTGAGTTCGTCCTTGTGGCGTTCTCTGCAATTAAATAAATAGTTTTTATTAACTCTGAATCAAATATATTATGTCTAAATCATATACTAAAAAGCCTATTGCTATTGAAGCTATTCAATATCACTGTAATAATACAAAAAATAATACTGATGAAGTATTAGAGTTTTGTCAAGGAAAAGAGGATAGAGAAGCCACTATATCAGAAGGAGAATTAGTAATCAAAACCCTTGAGGGTGAAATGAGGGCTAATGATGGTGATTATATCATTAAAGGTATCAAAGGTGAATATTACCCATGCAAACCAGACATATTTGAGGCTAGTTATAATATGGGTGAATCCGAGAAAGATATTGGTGCTTATTTGTTTCTAGGCTGTTCCGGTGAGGATAAAGTAGCCCAGATCGTTCATACTGATTTTGAAAGAATTAAAAATATTGTAGATACTGGTAATTTATCAAGGATAGGTATTGATTTACAATCCGCCCCAATTTCAGAGGTTGGAATTGATGGAATGCAGATTGAAGATATTATTCTAGTAATAGCTGAAATTATTAAATCTTTTAATTCTAAATTTCCTTGCCGTGAAAATTCTATAGTCATTACAAAGCTTGAAGAAGCTCATTTGTGGTGCTTAAAAAGAAAAATGGATAGAGAAACAAGAGGAGTTGAAGGTAAAAACGAAAAATAATAATCATGCCCATTTTCTCTAAATCCTCTTTAGAAAAATTAAACACTTGTCATCCCGACTTACAATTCTTAATGAAAGAAGCTATCAAAGAATATGATTTCTCAATTCTTTGTGGTATGCGTTCTGATTCTGAACAGAATAAGCTTTACAAAGAAGGTAAAAGCAAATTAAAGGGTGGCAAATCAAAACATAATCAAAGCCCCTCTTTAGCAATAGATATAGCACCTTATTTCTTAAAATCTCCACATATAGACTGGAAGGCAATCCCAGATTTTGCTTTTTTACAAGGCTTTGTTTTGGGTACGGCTATAAGATTAGGAATAAAGGTAAGATTAGGCTGTAAATGGAATCACTCTAAGATTAGGGAAAATGGCTTTAGAGATTATGTTCATGTTGAATTAGACTAATACAAATCCTCACTAAAAAGCTCATCTCCATCATACTCACCCTCTTTTCTAACAATCTGTCCGGCAGCTTTAGCGATCAAGTAAGCTTTTTTTCTAGTGTGAAAATCTCCTTTGTTATCAATGAAGCCTTGAATATAATCTTGATTCTTGATGCTATATATTTCACATTGAGCACGCATATAATCATCCCAATGCCTAACTCCCAATAGTAATACATCACACCCAGTAAATTTTGATGTATGCTTATTTGCTGCACAAACTATTTTTCTTTCCATATTTTTTTCATTCTTTTTTGGGGAAGAAGAGCAAAAATAACTAATATACCTTCCTCCATCCCATATTTGTTTAATCATCTCAAAAACTCCTCAATTTCTTTCATAAAATTTTAATAATTTATCAAGTTCTCCATTCTTAATTTCGCAGTTAGGTATATCATTATCTGCTCCGAATTTAAGAACCGTGTTTAATAATAGCTCCATTTCAATCTTGGTCACATCTCCTTTGTTGCTAATTGAGCGGGTTTTATCTTCATATTCTTCTTTTCCTAAATAAATAAAGTCATTATAATCTTTAGGATTTTGCAGGGATATAAAATATTGACGATCATCATCTTGGTCATCTTCATTTATTGTCCATCCTTGAGACAACTTTTCTTTATGAATCGCTTTCCAAAAGCGCATCATATAAGTGCGCTCTACCAACCCAGCTTCCTTCTTAAACCATTCATCAAAATCTTTATCACTATAGCTATTACCCTGCTCGTTACTCCATTTAACCACGCTATTAATCAACACCCAATAAGCAGCAAGAGCGTTCTGACTTCTCTTGGATAGCTTCTCAATAGTTACCTTAACATCCTCACTAGCAACGCTTATAATCTCATTTAGCCTTTGGATTATGCTTGACTTAACAGTTTCTTTATGGGAACAGTCTTTTTTAATTTCGTAGTAGTCTTTATCCATAAATCCCCCACAATATCAATCCGATAATCAAAGGCAGAAAAACAAACCAAGTCTTTTTTAAACCTAGTCGTTTCCAGTGCCTTTTGATTTCGTTTTTAATTTTATTTATCATTTTAAATAAGTACAATATAAGTTCAAAATAGGTTTATATTGAACCTATTCATTTTGTTAAATCCTTTTAAATTAAAAAATAACAAACCAAAACCCCGCTACCAATAGCAACCAAATCATAAACTCTATGATAAAGAGATTTTGCCCCATACCACTTATGGGCGCTTGGGAATAGAAATTTGCATACTAGCCAGGATATAGAAAAAGCTAATATTCCGGCTACGATTAAATGTGCTAAATTTTGGTCTTTTGAGTCTAGCCATATTGCTAATAAACCGCCTAAACTACCGCTAACTATGGCTACACAAAGCGAAGCAAAATGAGCTTCATAGTTAAATTCGAAAGTTAATTTATTTTCCATTTGTTTTAAGTTGAGTTAATAAATATTACTCCAAAATAGTACTTGTCTTATCACAATAAGGACAAAGAACTATCATTTTTGCCGGTTCCGACAAAGGAATGCTTTTGATTCTGTATAACTCCCTTCTACAGGCATCACAAGCTACTCCAGTTTTGTGTTTCTCATTATCTTTTTCATACTCTTGCACTTTTTCAATAAAATGCTCTGTTTGTGTTTTTAGATTACTCATTTTAGTTTCTTTCCTTTAAAGTTAATAAAATTGGTGGGTAACCTAGGTAACGCTCCTAGCGAGCCAAAGCAACAGATTTACAGTCTGCCCACCCTCTTTAGATGAATAGTTACCCGCTTATAAATAGGTAGGGGTGAGCAGGATTCGAACCTGCGATGTAATCATGCTCCTTGCGAGAGTGTCTTCGACCACTCGACCATCACCCCATATGTTGCATTATGTTGATAATATTAGTTATATGTTAGTTAAAGCATTGTAAATACTGATTGCAACAAGTTGTTACATAATTATCCGCAAATATCCATGATTATCCACAAATTTATCCACAAATCTGCAATATATCCTTTGTTTATAAGGCTTTAAAAAAGTAATCATTATCCGAATATTGGATAATTTAGCATTATGACAAAAAAATTATTACTTTAGATTAATCTTTATGAAAATCAGTCATTATCCAATTCCTTACATTTGTTTAAAGTGTCCTGCATATTATCAAAAATTCTATCAATTTTAATTTTTTCAATCTTACCGTCAATTTTAATGTTGTCGTGTTCATCGTCAGCTTCATTAATCATTTCGCCCCGCTTCATTTGAGGTTTATTTTTTTCATTAAAAATAACGACCCATACAGAATATCTATTCATTTTTCAATCCTTTAAATTAATAATCAAAGTCCCCGCCTAGTGTCGAGTCGCCTCGCACGAGTTCAAAATAAAATAAAACTAAACCCTTTGAACCCTTCGACTCTTCTATAATACCAAAATCAAGAGCAAGTCTATAACCTGCCGAATCTCTTTTTAATCTTTCTGGCTGTTTTTGTATTTCTCCCCTAAACTCTTCTATAGAATAAGTTGCTTTCCATTTATTACACCTTCTGCATGCAGGATTAAGATTGTCTTCATCATTCGATCCTCCTAAATGTTTAGGTTCTATATGGTCTATTTGCATACTCTTGAGGGTAATTTTAAAACCACAATAAGCACACCTTTTATTGAATTTAACTAAAATTTTGTCTCTCATTATTGTATAAGATATGTTATGGTAAATAAGGTTTATCTTTCGATTGTCTTGTTTCAGTTGGATAAAAATTAAATATATTACAAAAACTATTTCTCATTGCTTGATTCTTCTTCTCTCCAAGAAGAGCCGATACATAATTACAGATAACAAAAGTATTGTTAGTAATATTCTTTTTATCTTTCCATTTATCTACAACCTCTCCAATATCTTTGACAAGATTTATTGTATTCTTAAATTGGAATCTCTTGCCAAGATATGTATCAATCCCAATATATTTTCTATAGTCTTGGAAGAAATATCCTTGAGCAGATGCGTAACAGCCCATATCAAGTATAATGTAGTCTTTAGGTATCATCTGAGATAAATGATAATATTGAGTAACAAAACCCATAAAAACTGGCTCTATCTCACAAGTATGAGAATTAAAAACATCTTTACACTGACCAGGAAAATCTTGCTCTATTGCTTTATAAAGTTCTAATGAAAGTTCATCACCTTTAAGACCTTGAAATTTACTCAAAATATTCATTTAACATCCTAATAATAATATCAATACTTGTACCCGAAAAATTTATAGTGCCATAACTAGATTTTTTATTAAAATTAAAAGCATAAATTATTTTTTCTTCTTTAATCACTACGGATAGCATAATCACCCCCCCATATACAGCTTTTTGCCAGTCAAATAATACTCCGTCTCCTACAGATATTAAACCCCCTTCTCGCTCCCTCATTATATCTGGCTTTTCTGCATTATCAGGAATTGAATTTAGAAAGATTCTTGCGTTTGTTGGTTTCTTTTTCTCACTCATTTCCTAATCCTTTTCTTTTAAATAATCTATCACTTCGCCTATCATCATTCTAAGATCAATTATATCATCTGAAAGACAGCCGGATGAATAAACTGGGCTTTTAGAAAAAGCCTCATAACTCTCGGATAGTTTTTCTATTTTAGTCATATGATTTTTATAAGGATCAATTTCTTCATTTGTTTTGATAATTTCCGGCTCTATTATTTTTAAATGTTCCTCAAATGTTTCTTGTATAAGCTCTACTAGCTTTTCTAGCTCTTTATTTTTGGTTTTGATTGCTATTGCGTTAAAAGTCTTGAAAACTCCCTGCGCTCCAAGTTTATAAAATTCATTTTCTGTTTTGTTCATGTCTTATTCTATAAGGATTGATAGGGTTATTATTGCATAATTTACATTATGTAAAGTAAGCTAAATTCTCTTAAGAGGCGGATAATATATAATTTCCACTTCATAATCTTTGTTAGCTTTTGGATAAAAAACTAGATCGGTTTCAAAATCTCCATTTGTAATATAAAAATTTTCAGGCTCTCCTATTTTATCATCCTCCTCATTATATCTAATGGGCACTTGCTTTATGGGCAAATAACAGCTTTCTGATATTACGACCACCGACTTCATTTGACCTATAACCTCATTTATTCTAATTCTATTTGTGTCTTTTTTTAAAATCATTTCTCTAATCCTTTTAAATTAAAGGCTTCACAGCCTATTGTTGCATAATAAATCTTATGTTAAGCTATTTTTTTCTTATATCTTTAATTGTGACAATTGTTTCATTATCTTCCATTTTTATTGTAATTTCACAATAATCATCATAAAGCACCCTCGTTTCTGTAGGAGAGATAATTTCAAGTACATCGGTAATTTCTACCGGAAAGTCTGATTGAGCATTTTCAAAATGAGCAATAGACTCAAGGAGATACCATTGTATATGAATGCGGTCTAGGTCGATTAAGCTGGGATTATTTATTATAATTTTACTCAGCGCTTTCATTTTTTAACCCCCATTAATCTCTTCCTTGACTATCTTTATAATCTTAGGATGAAAGTTCATAGTGCCTTCTAATATTCTTTGTAATTTTTCTATAATATATTTTCTGGTAACAAAGGAGTCTTTTCCAAAAGTGTCTCCAATTACAAGCTCAAGAGCTTTTATTTGTTGCCTTAAGGTTAATTTACTCATCCCCACCCTCCTTATCAATCTTCTCCTTCTCCTCATCCGTCAAAGGGTCATTATTAACCTTCTCCTCTGGCTTATCTTTGGGGTTTGGTTGCTTTGCATTTACACCGGTTTTCTTTTCTAACTCTTCTTTCGGTGGTATTGGCTGGGTTACATCAACCTCTTCTTTCTTAACATCACTTTCAAAAGTTAGATTTTCCGGTATATTGGCGGTTTTTGATGGGGTGACATCTTTCACATACTCATTGGCATTAAAGGCTTCTTCTGCAATATAATCACTTCCTATTTCTTCGGGAAAAGCTGCCCTCAGTGCAGCCGCTTCCGAACACTTGGCTAATTGCTCACGAGTTCTTTTAGCCCACATTGTATTTGGCTTTGTAGTATTATTTTTAGCAGTTTTATAAGTCTCTTTCCAGTATAATTCATTTGATGAAAAAGCACACTTTACCCCATTTACTGTTTTGTACACTATAACCTCGCACCACTTAGGATAAGTTACTTCAAGACCATCAAAGTTTTCTGTTACTTCTTCGCCGTATATTGCTTTGTCTTTTCCTGCATATTGACCTGTTCTTGCTGCCGTGATTCTTAATTCTGTTATTGATGGCCAGATAGTATCTTTCATAGCTCCTATGTTCTTATCCCAAATTGGCACGATCTGGATTGCTCTTTTCATTATATCAAGATTGCGAGCTTTACAATAATCTATTGCCATTAAAAGAGTTTCATCTTTTTGAACATTAGGATATAGAACTTCTTTAATTACTCTGAAATTTTCTCTTGAAATATTTCTTTTGTCTAAAGAAAGTTGAAAAGTGTCTACTTGTTTTTGTACTTCGTTTTTCATTTTGATTTTGGTTGAGTTAATATTAAGTAACCTTTTTTAATATAAAATTGTACTAACCGATAAACTACCCTACTTTCCTCAATAGTCTTAATCTCCGCAGTATGATATTTATAGCCCAATTCTTCCGTCAAAAACCTATAAATCCTCGCTCTCTCTTTCCATTTCTCATCACCCTCTTTATTCTGCCAAATCGGATCAAGTAAAGCGTGAATATGTTTCCTTGCTTCCCTTAATTCCTTAGTGGGTATGTTTCCCAAAGGCTTTGTTTTATCTTTAGTTTTGTGGTGCGTTCCTACATAGTTTTTGCATATGTCGCAAATCCAAAAGGGTAGGGCGTGCAAATCGTCTCTATGGCTATATATTTCTTTGCCGTAGGTTAAGCGTGCTTCAACTTCTTTTTGACATTGGCAGCAGTGGATTTGTTTAGTCATTATCTGGAAAGTCGTCAATTGTGGGATAATTGGGAGTATGGTCAATTTCTCCATAAGAAATATCCTCCGTTGTCCAAATTTCATTTCTTTTTGTTGCTTGCCTTTTAGCCTTACAAGATTTACTACAAAACTTGCCCCATCCTCTATTAACATCAGCCACTCTAGGATAAATAATATCACCACAACTTTTACATTTCTTTTTTACTGTCTTTCCCCTCATTTCTTCTCCTTAACTTTATAAAACCGCAAAGACCCATCCTTAATAAATTTAGCAGTAGACTCACTACCAACCAATTCTTGATGGCTTCCCATAAGTTTAATTATCTCACAAATATAAGTTTGTCTATCAGTTTTATCTTTCAAGGCTTGAATATTTGCCTCTCTTTGATCTTTTAATAATCCGTCTAAAATCTCATCAGCTTTTAATACCCCATATCTATCGGGATACATCTTAGCTAGTAAGAGTTTTTCTCGCTGTAAACGCACAAGGCAACCAATAGATAAATCCGGCAGTATATTATCATCTAAAGCCTTTTGAAAACGCTCTAAGGCTAAGATACAAAGGTTTTGAATTGTTTTGTTTTTTGGGTATATGTAGTGGTATAGGTTGTAGTAATCGTTAACCTCTTCTCTACGAATTTGTTTTTTAACACTTGGATAATTATTGGCAATGTCCAACCTACCCAAAACCTTACCCTTAAAAAAGTCAGTATCATAGCTTTGTTCTCTTGGTGCAATTGCTGCTAGGATTCCCCATTTTTTATCGCAGACTAACATTTGATATTGAAGTTGAAATATGTACGAAAACTTCAAACCATCATTAGCTTTGAATTTAAAGAAATATGGGACGGTTTTCAGTTCTAAGACTCCTTGACCAATTGCATCGGTTACTGTGTAGCTATCATCATAATCTCTTAAAGAAAAGCCAAAAGGGGCGCTTTCTGAATTAGTAATATACCCATCTGGTGAACAGCTCGCTAAATGAGAAAGTTTCTCATTAACTACAAAATCTTTACTGCCTTCAAATTGAACTCGCTCTTTAAATTTCTCTTCTTGACCAAGCCTATACAAAATATATTCCTCCATTCCCAAACCAAACTCCCTATTAACCTCATTAAAACTATCATCTTGAATTTGAAACTTGATTTTCAAGAACAATTCTAAAGCTGTTTTATAAGCTTTCTCTTCTTTCTCATCCTCTTTATCCTCTTCTTTCTTAATAGTTAAATCAATATTAGCCTGTTTCAACTCAGCTTTGCAATAATGAGCAACTAGGGTGAAGATTTCGGAAGCACCTATTTTAGACATCTTGGCGGCTAACCACTCCTCTGATTGTTGGATTATTTCTTTAGTCATTTTCTTTTTCGGGACATAGGTTATAAATAAATGAAAGAATTAATTTTAATAGATGTTCCTTTTCAATTTTTGCTTTGCGCCATTTGTCATAACTTCGTTGTCGTTTACCTAATTCTTGTTTTAAAAAGGAATCAGCCACATATATTTCATATGTTATAGACTCAATAACTTTAATTATTTCTTTGTCGGTTGATATTTTTGTATCAGTCATTTTCTCTACTTAAAATTAATAAACACATATTTCAGCACCTTTTACAGCACTCCTTTGACACGAGTTAATCACAGAAGAATTAGCACCTTCTACGGAAGGTACACAAGCCTCAAAGATTTTTAAATATTGGTTATGGTCGATTGTACATTTTTTTGCATCTTCTAAAAAAACAAAAAATAGTATTATTAATATATATGCTAAAATACTCATCATGGTTAATAAAAATGGTTTATTCATTTTCTTTCTTTAAAAGCCGGTTAATATAATTTTTAATTTTAAGCAAAAATCTAACAGGAACTCTTATTCTTGTGGTAGGCTTTCCTTTTGGTCTTCCTGCTCCCGCTCTTTTTCCTCCGCTGGTCATGTTTACTTGGTCTTGGTTAATAATTCTGGGTTTTCGTATTTGTTGCCGATTACTTCCGTTTCTTTTATACCGTGATAAAGATGTAAAAATGTAATACCATCATCTGTAAAGTAAAATTGAGCAAATGAATCTGAGTATCTGATAATGCCCTTCACTTCCTTTCCCACAAGGTTTCTTAAAATTAACCCTTGACATACATGCTCAGACTTGGACGAGCAAATCCCCTTAACAATATCATTCTCATAAATCAACTTTCCGTTCTTATCTCTTAATCCGGTGCATTGCATTACATTCATGTCTTCCATGCGTAAGTAATAGAAAGTATTTTTATCCTCACTGGCTGGACTTGTGCCTCCTGTTACATTTAAGCTACTTAAATGTAACATTTTTTTAATTTCTTTATGCCAAGCTCTAAACTTAAATCTGTCTTCCATAGCTAGTTTTTACTTAAAATTAATAACGGTTTTGATTATTGACCCATAAATTATAAGAGTCAACCCCTTTCTTTTTTACTCATATTATTTTGTCTTGTTTAAGTTTGATTAATAAGCGTGTGGCAGTTGTTGCAAGATTATCACCACTATTTACACCATTATATCTATCAGTAACATACACAACATCATTATTATCTGAATCCCACGTCTCATAACATATCTCACAATGCTCTAAATCAAAGTGGTATTCAATACTGCCTATTTTAATTTTTTGAGGCAGCATTTCTAAAATTGTTTCGAGGGTGTATGTTTTTGCAATAATATGCTCCTCCCTAAATAATTGCTCGCTGGTCACAAAGTATTTATCATTATGAATATCATGCCTCCAATAGAAAGGGGTTTCCGCCTCAATCCTTAATTCTTTTAATTTCTTACTCGTTCTTAAATCGCAACATATCTTATTTAGCATTTCATGTAGTAATTAAATTGATAAAATCTTAAAATTTAAGCGCCAGCCTTGAATGGCGTGGCTTGGTTAATGTGACGGTCATGTGATATTCTTGCATACTCAAACATGCAAGAAAGAGGGGTTTCTAGTATGGTGTATCATGCAAGAAGATGTTTAAAATAATCTCATTTGTTTAATATGTTCGGCGTATCGAAATTCTGCCTGAATAAAATATTCCTCGTCAATTTCACAGCCTATAAATTCCCTTTTACAGTCATAAGCTGCAATTCTATCAGTTCCGCTTCCCAAAAAGGGGCTAAAGATTAGATCACCTTCTCTTGTGGTAGTTTGAATCAGCTTTTTAATAACATTTATATCTTTGATGGTTGGATGAAAACCGGCTTGAATTTTACAATCTATGACATCTGTTAATCTAAATTTATTATTGAAGGGGCGGCGTAAATCCTCGTATTCTTTGCGTAAATCCTCGTATTCTTTGCGTAAATATTCGTTGTTTAAGTAATTCCTAACTTTTAGATATTGCTCTTTTGTCATAATATTATCGCCATTAAGCCAATTAGAAACGCAACCAGTCAAGCCACCTGTCACACTTGGAAATAATGAAGCAATCTCTTTATTGGTTACTTTAGCCCTTTCAAACTCTCCCCTCAAATATTCAGCAAAAGGATTTGGCATAATCTTTTTAATCATCTCTAGCCCTGTTTTATTCTCTCCCTTATCATAAAATAGGATTCTTTCTGTAATTGGTGCAAAACTGTTAAAATCCATCATTCCCTTAATGGTTAAGGCATTAACTTTTTTATAAATAATATTATTCAACAAATTAAACTTTTTATCAAATTCAACTTGTAAATAAGCAATATTCTTATCATCTCCAAAAACAAACAAAGAGCCATTATCAACTAAAATTCTTTCAAATTCATCACGCAATAGAATATGCCAGTCAATCCACTCTTGCATTGTTTTAAAAGCCCAATCAAAACCACCACAGATTTTAAAATAAGGAGAATCGCAGATTATGAGATTGACAGATTTATCTTCAATCTTACCCATCATCTCCATGCAATCCATATTATAAACTTCGCTTTTCATTTTAGTTTTATATAGTATTTCTATTTTTTCTCAGAATTAATCCTGCTAATTCCGTCGCTTCTTTCCTTGTAAGGTGTGTAACAATCCGGTTGCCATCTTCCTCTTCAATTACCAATCGAATACCTCCGGTAGTGGTTTTGAGATTATCAGAATTATCCTCTGAAGAAATATCTATTTCGTCGCCATTTTGTAATATCATTCTAAGTTTTTAGTTAAGGTTAATAAAAATATTTATAATAATCTCCGTCACATTCTTGACGATACCCCATCTTTCTAAAAAGTAAGATACTAGCAATGTTTGAGAAACAAATATCTGCATTGATACATTTTAGCTTTACAAACCTCTTTTTCACCCATTTTTCAGCCAAGCATAAAATGATAGTGCCGAAACCTTGATTTAAATATTTAACTCTTAGAAAGATTTGAATTTCTTTATATTCCCCGCACCCCTCAAAACTAACAAACCCTATGATTCTTGAATTAAATTTTGCTACTAACCAAGATTCGCTATTATCAAGCTCTAGTAACCATTTATTCAAATCCTTTCTTTCTTTGATACTGTGAATAAAACTATATCTATATTCTTTCAAAGTTTGGAAAAGGATGTTTAAATGTTTTCCGCTTAGGGTGTCAATTTCTAATTTCATTTCCCTTAAATTCAAAGTTAATAAGAGCCCCTAAGAGCTGTCAAATTCCTCAAACAACGATACTTACCTTTTTAAGGTTCTTTATCGTTTCTCGGCGACAATATCCCTCTTTAAAGTATCTTTTTATCCAAAGCTAACCATACCGGAATCTTTATTTCATCTTTTCCACCAATCTCAATTTGAGATTTTGGAAGCCACATAATTTGCCAATCTTTGATGACTTTATTAAAAAGCCTAACCTTTAGACCTTGATCGGAAAGCAATAGAATATCAGCTTTGAAAATTGAAAAATCACGATTGCTTTTGTATTTAGGCATTTATTCCTATTTTTCGTTAATCAGTTAATAAATCTATTACCAATAAAAATAATGCTAACACAGGAGCATGATTAAAGGCTATAATATAAAGAATTAGTGTAATCATTTCTTAGCTATTTTGAGTTAATATTAAATTATAATTTGTTTAAGCTGCTCTTTAGTCAAACGATCTGGATTAACACCAAGCTTCTTTGCAACTTTATGTATAGCCTTAGTATATCTTAAATTCTTAATTTCTTGCTCACTTAGCGGTTTATCGCCGGTATTAACAGCAGATATTTTATATTCATCACCCCAGCACTGTTGATTTAGCCAAGTCGCCGGATGTTTCCAAAAGTCTTGGTCATCTTTGCGGTTTTTAACATACTGCCTAGCTCCTGCTATGATTTTATCAAACTTAACAAGTTTAAGCGCTTTCTTAAATGCCGCCTCTGCCTTTCCTATGCCTTTTTTGTATGCGTATATTTCCCAGAATTCTTCAAATTGAGTTTTGTTTGATCGTTCAGCTAATTTTTTCTTTTCATCTTTTAGCATATCTTGGCAAGCTTTTTTTGCTTTAGTTTTTTTATCTTCTTTATCATTCTTTTCTTTCTTATCATTCTTGTTAGTGTCCGTTTGTTGTACTGTTTGTTGTCTGTTTGTTGTATCGTTTGTTGTATCGTTTGTTGTACTGTCTTGATATTCATCATAAGATAGAACCTTAACAATACTATGTTTATGCACTATTGTTTGTTGTATCATTTCTTGTTTACAAAGTAGGGTTAAAAATCTTTTAACTTTTCCACGACTCCAACCCCATTTTTCTGAAAGTTTTAGTTCAGAGTAGCCACATTCACCTCTTTTTATATTGATATTTTCACCGTTTTTTATTTTAATAAATCCATCTTTATGGTTAGTGATTGTCAATAAATCAGTCCAAGCATGACCCTTACAAAATGGCTTGTCGTTCCAAATAGGGTTATCTGATATTTTTCTATGTATTTTTATCCAACCTCTATGTGGCATTAGCAAACTCCTCTAATTTTTGAATTAAATCACTTTCTGAAAGATAAGTTTTAAAATATTCAGACAAGCTTGCTGATTGATTGCTACACAAAAACCATTTAAAAAGATTTTCAGATTTATAAATATCTTTAGAGGCAACGCTTTTAACTAATTTGAATTTAGTATTAAAGGGGTTTGAATAACCAATCTTTCTAATTCTTTCTTTTAGATTAGTGGAACATCCATATTTATATATTCCTTCATTATTTCTAAGCAAATAGACTAGCCCTTTTTTAGCTTTTCTTTTTCCTCTGATCACTTCTTTACTCCTTTGTAGCTTGAGAAAAGGGGCTTTACTCACTCTTAACCTCCTTCTTTTTAAGTTCAGTTTTTATTTGCTTAATATCATCTGTTATATCATCAAGTATAATCGTAGCCATACTTAATAATAGGAATATTGAGAGCTCAATTCTACCCCCCGTGAAACTATTTATCACGAGGCAAAAACAAAAGATAAGTGTTAGTATTGATTTAATTGTTTTCCATATGAATTTAATTTTACTCATCCTCGCCCTCCTTACTTAAGAGTTCTTTTAATTTTTTTAATTCGTTACCCATTGATATAATTTTTAAGGTCTTAATTCTTAATTGTTTTTCTAACTCTGGACATCTTTCTCTTTTTGAATTTTCATTCTTTTTCCAAGATTCCATTAAACTTTGCACACTCACCCTAACTGTACTACAACTTTTGGTCATAATCATGTAATAAACTTCTTTTTTCTTCCCATCCCAATATGATTTAACTTCTCTTTTAGTCCTCAAATTTCTAACTCTGCCTATATTTGAAATTTCGTATCTACGATATTCCCCCGATCCTTCTTTCCATTTTTCATAATCATTAAGTAATGAATAGTATATATCCCACTCTTCTTGCAGATCATAATATTGTGTACATCCCTCAACATAAAAATATATAAAATCATAAAGGCTTTCATAGTGACTATTTTTATATTCTTCTATGGCTTGTTCAGCTTCTTTCTTTGTTCTTTTTGCTAAATCTCTTTCATAATTACTCATTCCCCACCCCCAATAATTCAGGATATTCTTTCTTCAAATCTCCCCTAAATTTCTTCATCGTCTTGATTTGCATTCTCATGTAGTCTTTTATGCAGACAGAACAAACATTCTCTTGTTCATTCAGTTCCGGCGGCTTTACAGTTGGTTTATTGCAGTTGGGGCAGGGTGTTTTATTCATCTTTACCCTCCCATCCCAATAATTTAGCAATAGCAATTTGTGTTAATTCTGATTGATCTTGGAAATCTTTAGATAAATCCCAAAGCGGCAAATGGTTAGATAATCCAGTGGGCCTTATTGTTTTATCATAATTAAAAGAACTGAAGAGTGGATAACTTTTTCTTAAGGCATTCAAGACTCTTGCAAGAGTGATGGGAAGGTTTGGGATTGGCTGTGGATCATCAAGATTATAGCAATCATATCCAGCTACAACATGGATACCCGGAGACCCTTCGTCAGGATCATGTGAATAATTGACACATTGTTGGATTTTTTCTTGTACAAACCCCTGTATTTCTTTGATGTTATTTTTCATCTTTCGTTTCCCTCGCTCTTTTAAATTTACCTTGTATATCGTAAAGCCTTACAAGAGACCTCTCTTCAGACAGTGAGATAACTTCCCTTTCTTTCTTTTCTACACATCTATTGATATATTTTAATAAAAATACACGCTCGGCGTTTGATAAAGTTATACTAATGTTATTTTTCATCGGAAACCTCCTTTTTAAATTCCAAAATCCAAACGAATGGGTTGGAACTCCAACTTTGCGATCCTTTTATGGATTGCCATAATAACATAAAAGCATCTTTCGCTGACGGCATAATAGATCCTTCCGTTTTTCTAACATCCATAAAACCAAGCTTTGAATCTAGCTGGATTATTCCTTCAGCAAGAGCATCTTCCTCACTTATATCCTGCAACCTCTCAACTTTTATATCGGTAATTTCTAGGGTTAGTCTTGAAGCCCATTTTGGCATATAAATTGGTGATTTCCATTTTATAACTCCATACATTCCAACAGCTTTTTTTTCATCAGCTTTATAAGAACAATTACCCTCTCTTCTCCAATCGTACGAGGGATAATTAATGTTTGGTTTACGAACTATAGAACAAGTCTCACGAACCCAAAGTTTCATTCCGATTTCGTAGGGAGGTTTAAAGTATTCTGAAGATTTATCAGCAATTACCAGATGATTATTATCACGAACTACCCATCGCATCTTATTAGCTATTTTAGGGCAGCTATGCCATTTATATTTTGCTATTACCGAGTAATCGTGAAGTGGTTGCGGTTTAATAACCCTTCTAGTCATCGTTTTACGATTCTCTAAAATAGCATTCACCATTTCAGAATTAAATATTATCGGTCGTGATTTTGATTGTGTAGTTTTGGACATGATACCTCAATTTTAATTAATAAAAACCCCTTCTAAAAGGTGGGAGCGTTAGAAGGATCGCCCCCAATTCCCAGTGCATTACCACCTAAATCTCGTGAAGCCACTTGATCTGACTTTAATTTAAACTACTTCTTTACATAACAAAACTTTTTCAAAGAAAATTTAACAGCTTTTTTTGAATGCTCCTTTTCGGGACATTTTAGTTCTTGAGATACTTTCCAAGTAGCGGAAACCTCTGCTTGATGTTTAGTTATAAATTGTCCGCACATTTTAATAGGGTAGATGAGGCATATAATTTACCTTGAGGAGAACGGCAGGAACTATCTTCAATAACTATAATCCCAATAAACTCTAAAAAGGATTTGATTTTTTTAGATATTTTTTTCATAATAAAGTCGCTTTAAAGTTAATAAAAAAAGCTTGTGTAGCTAATTACAACTTAGCTACACTTTTATTATAAATAATGTATGATTTTAAATCAAAGGAAGTGGGGTTATTTAGAAATGATTGTTGGGAGTGTATTATTTTGAGTCGGGGCGTGTTGAAGTTATGCTAAAAATTGTTTAATAACTTCCTGCTTAGGCTTCTTGACAATAGGAGTGCAAGAACTGTCAAATTCTCCACAGCCATCACATTCAATATTGTCAGCATCGTTGTCAAAGTGACAGTAAGTGCAATGCCAATATTCTTTTTCTATGGCTTTCTTTAGTTTTGTAAAATCTATTATTTTAGATGTCATAATCTATTCCGGTTATTTCTTTAAAAATTATAGGGCAAAAATTAGGTAATGATTTAATGACTTCTTTATCCTCGTCGCTCATTTTCTCCCATGACCTTTGCCAACAATATTTATATGATCTCTCTTTAAGATACCCACCAGTTGTTTTATGTGTTGGATATTGTTCTTTTTCCTCATCGCTCATTTTTTCTGTTTCAACCCATACGCAAATCGGTTTTATACTTTGTATAATATTAATTGTTTTTTTAATTACATCATCTTCCCGATCTAAAGTGGAGTGCTGGTTAAATAGCATAATTTTAGGCGTGATTGTGTTGAAAATTCCAGAGTTCCAATCTCCAGAGTTCCCATCTCCAGAGTTCCAATCTCCAGAGTTCCAATCTCCAGAGTTCCAATCTCCAGAGTTCCAATCTCCAGAGTTCCGATCTCCAGAGTTCCGATCTCCAGAGTTCCAATCTCCAGAGTTCCGATCTCCAGAGTTCCGATACCCAGAGTTCCGATACCCAGAGTTCCGATACCCAGAGTTCCGATACCCAGATGCCTTTATTTTTTCTTTAATTTCTTTTATGGTTAAATCTTCAAAGTCAGTTGTCATAGTTTTTTTTAATTAAAGTTAGTAAAAAGTTATTATTGCGATAATTTAAGCCAGCTTGTATGGTCAGCGACCTCATCCTCATAATTTGAGTTAGCCTCGTCAGCGCAATTCTCACAGAATTCTTTACCGCTGATAGTTTTGGTTGGCTCTTCTTCCGTATCGATGTTTATTTCGCATTGTTCGCATTTAATTATGCTCATCCTCACCCTCCCATCCCAATAATTTGGCAATAGCAATTTGTGTTTCTTCTGTTTGATCTTGGAAGGTGACTTCTGATCCGTCTTTGTTTAGGAATTTCCACTGACATTCTTTGTGTAAGTCGGCTTCTGTTTGTTCAAGGTCTTTACAATATTCAAATCTACTTGCGTCATAAATATCTCCTTTGTGATCTATAGCTATGTGGTCATTATAGTCTTTCCATTGACAATTAAAGGTATTCAAAATTCTTGCAAGGGTGAGTAATTCAGAAGGTCTGCAATTTCTTGTTTCAAGCTCCTTTGGGAATCCATTTGGAAAAACCTTACGCCTCACAAACTCCTGTATTTCTTTGATGTTATTCATAGTTATTTTATGTTAGAGTTAATATTAAGCTTAAAATTAGGGTCAATCATCCGCAGTAAGCCAACAGTCTTGGCTAAACTTTCAGCGGCATCAGCTTTGTCTTTGGTGTAGTTTATAGCTTGATTTATTTTGGATTGTTTTTTAGTCATTGTTTTTCAAGTGCATTTACTAGATTCATAGCTCTGTCATAAAGCTTGTTATAAAACCCCATCCTATATCCTACTGGGTCATTTCGGAGTTGTTCTTTAGTGGCGCTGCTCTTCAACTCTTCCAAAGCCTCTTTCACCTCGTCAGTTACACAGCCACAACATCTTTTTCGTTCAAAATAATAAGCCATATCAGTGGGAAATATACCATTACAAACCTTACAAAGAAATTCATATTTGAAATCTGGATATTGTTTTTCGGTTGCTGGCTCTTGCTCTGGTAGCTCTTCAAACCTTTCCCAAAAGTCCTTTAAATCATAATCTGACCTGTAGTCATCAAAATCTACTCTAACAAAATTAATATCTGTCCCTGCTATGATTCCTATATCTCCTCTGTGTGTATGTTTATATTTCTTCCCTATTATTGGCAGTTTAGTTTTTATGTTAAGGTTGGTAATCTCAAGTTTTTCTATGACTTCCTTCTCTGCCATTAATTTTATTATAGCTTCTACTTTAGTATCCCCAAATCCTGCCGGAGATTGTTGTAAATCAAGAAAATCATCTAATGTAGCGCAAAAATCATCACCGTCTTTTTTTATAAAAATTGTTACTGTTTCGATTTCTTCGGTTGCTGGTTCTTGGTCTGGTAGTTCTTCCCAACCTTCCTGCAAGAAAGCCACTGAAGGTCTCATTCCTAAGCTATTGTCGCGATGTTTAAAAATAACATGGTTTTCAAATATAAATACAATCTCAACAATAAAGGTTTCGTGAAACATTTCATTATCAACCTTTTTATATCTCTTCCCTATTACCGGCAGTTTATTTGTCATAATTTATTTAAATTTAAGGAGGTTGATATTTAATAAAAAATCTTCGATTCTTGAAGGTAGATCGGAGCGGTCAACTTCTTCTAAATGAAGACCATCCTCAGATTTATAGTAAGTTTGAAATGAGCCTTGATGGTCATCTCTGACAATCATCTCAAAATCATCTGCTACTTTTTGTATTTCTTCTAAATTGATATTCATATTATTTCCTTAATTAAAGTTGTTTAATTTTATTATATTTATTCACTTGATAGAATTCTTCTCTAGTGGCATGATCCTTAAACTGAAAAGTAAATAAGTGAGCTCCTTTTATTACTATATTTCTCTCATTTTTTGACCAAAATAAAGAATTGCTAACTTGTGCTTTTTTGTTAAATTCTTCAAAATTCCAATCCTTACCTTCTCGCCTAATTTGCCTTTGTAGTTGTGACGATAATTCTTTAAAATCTCCTTTTGGCTCGTAATTAATGGGGTAAAATATATCATTTTTATAGCTTATTGGATTGTCTATAATTTCTAAATTTTTCATAATTGTTCCTTAGTTAAAGTTAGTAAAATAATATCAAACTCACTGGCTAGGTATTCCGTAGAGTTTTAAGCTCAGTGAGTTTGGGGTTGTTATTTAGAGTGTAAAACTGATGAATCGAAAGCATCCCAAACATTATATAATAATATACCGCTGTAACTTCCGTCTCGATTCCTAGTGAATTTCTTAAAATTATTATGAAAATAATCACGAGCCTTAGAGCTATCATAATTATTTATTAATTCCAAGAATGAAACGGATTGTTTTTTACATCTTTCAACAGAACAAATTATATTATTTAGAATTACATATTCTTGAGTCCAGCCTTTAGACTTAATATAATTAATCATCTTCTTAAGTTTTATATTTGTTGAAATAGTCATTTTCGTTACCGATTAAATTAATAAATTTCGTTGAGCAGATTGTAGGGTGGGGGAAATTGAGAGTCAAGCTTTATATAAACTTTATATAAGTAATCCAAAATAATACATAAGTCACTTATATAAAAGTTGACTATTATATTTATATGATTAATAATGTTTATGGCGGTATCACCTTTTTTAATCCGCAAGATTAAGATAAAAAGCATAAGCTTATTTATAAGCCAAGCAGTACGGACAATTAACTAATTGTACAATAAAAGGTTGTTTAGAGTGGGTTTTTTAAGTTTAATATGCCGCCACCAATTTAAAGAAATATGAAAGTTTTAAAAAAGAAATCAAAAGAATATAAAGAGAACTTAGCTAATCTCCTAAAAAATAGATGGCTAGATAAAAAGCATATTAAGCACTCAAGAATAGTGGTTGCTCACTGGGAATCTATTGTTTGCCAAAGTGATGTAGGCTATAATTGCGTGATTTGTCAAGAAGTAGGAGCAAGTCACAATATCCAAAATAAGAGAAAATCATCAAGAGTTGGCTGGGATGATGTTTATGGTACGAGCCATTGTGGCAGTTGTAATAAGGAAGTAAGTAAATTTTTTCCTGCTAAAAAAGAATATTGTAAATAATGAAAGATTATAAATTCGTAACAGCACAATTACCAAAAGAATTAGTTGATAAAGTTGACGATGCTATTAAATCATATAATTCAGATAACTTTAGTAAGAATAAGATAAGTAAATCATCTTTGATAAGAAGTGCTTTTATAGATTTTATTAACGGGGGTGCTAAAAAATGACTATTGGTATTTATCTTATAACCAACAAAACAAATGGTAAAGTTTATGTGGGCAAGAGTTTAGATATAAAAACTAGACTCTATTGCCATCAATCAGCTTTACAAGCAGGGACTCATAATTGCGCTGCAATGCAAAAAGACTGGACGAACCTTGATAAGTTTACTTTTGAGATATTGGAGGAATGTCAAAATAAATTTCTTGGAAAACGAGAGCAAACTTATATAAAGGAATTAAATTCTATAGAATTGGGTTATAATACAATTATGCCAACCTTAACATATACTAAAGAGTTTGCGCCGGTAACTTTTACGCTACCTCACGAACTTAAGAAGATGATGGAAAAAACCTCATATAAGAATAGTAGTGAATTTATAAGAGAGGCTATAATTGATAAGCTTAAGGTGCTAAATCCACAAAATAAAACTATTAATGTGATTGAAAAGGTTTTGAAGGAGTTGGGCGTATGACTATTGGCATATATAAAATAACAAATAACTAAACTAACTTTATTAACTCAATTAAAATACTATGGCTAAAAAAACTTATAGCCTTACATATACTGCCGAAATAAAAATTATAGTTGAAGCAACTAATGGTAGTCTAGCATTAGAAAACGCTCAAAAAATAGCTCTGAGGGCAGTTGATAGAGGCATTTATCTTAACCCCCCTATCGGAAGGGGCATAACTATAAAAGAGGAGTCAGAAACAAAGATTGAGGAAGGGAAATAAAAAGAATACTTAGCTAAATCTGGGAGGAAATTTCAGACAGCTAAGGGCAGCCTATAAGGCTAAATATACGCAGGGGAGTGAACTTCTGAAGCGGGGTAATTGCCATCGTGGAAGGGAATCCGGAAAAAACATGCTGACTACCTCACGCTGCGTAGGTAATAAAGGTCAGCAATTTATTAACTTTTAAATTAAATAACATGGGATATTCAACTTATTTTACAGGAGTTCTAAAATTCAAAGAGCCAATAACAGAGGAACAAGAAACCTTATTAAAAAGCATATCTGGCATTGATTGCAGAGATGGGAATCCTTTTAATGTAGATTGTCCCAATATTAGTTATATAGATTTTGAGATAACACAAGGCAAATTAGGGATTGAGCATAATGGAGCTGAAAAATCCTATGATGCCGCTAAGCAGGTGAATTTTATTATTGATGTAATGAAAACACAATATCCTGATTTTGCTTTAAAGGGAGGATTGATTGCTCAGGGTGAGAGTGTTGGAGATGTATGGAAGTTATTAATTAAAGATGGAAAAGCGGTTGAAGAGAAAATTAAAATAGAGATTGATGAAGAATAGCAGCCTTAGCTAAAGATGAAGGCAGAGAAGGGTAAGCGGAGTGCAGTAGCACTAATCGGTTGGTAGCTTATTAAGAACTGAATAATATCACCGCTCCTTGACAATTGCTCTAGTCGAAAAATGAGCAAGTCACAGTGCCCTCAAGACTTTAACAAAAGGGGTGTGGGTTGGTGGCGAAGCGGTAAATCCGAATAGTAACCATCAACTTGCATTTATGGCGATGTAGCTTAATTAAAGCTGTTGATTAATAATCAATGAATTCTGGTTTAAGTCCAGACTCGCCTTCTTTTTCTTTATGGCACTGTGGCGGATTATAGACGCAATGGTTTAGCGATAACAAGAATCTATTTCTTAAAACCCTAAGCGCAGGTTACTAACTAACAATAGATGTATTGGTATTACGGAGCTTAGAAAAGTTATTGCGTGCTAAGGTGAGAGTTCTTAGCCAGTGCCGCCTTAATTAAATGAATGAATAGTGATGGCAAATAACGAGAATTTAAAATCAATTGGAGATCGAACAACGAGCGAACAACAAGAAATTACCAAAAAAGGAGGAATTGCCAGCGGTGAGGCTAGAAGATTAAACGCACGCCTTGCCAATTTAACTAAATATACTGATAGATTATCATTGACTAAGCATAAAAGGAAGCTTAGGAAACTTTGGAAGGTAAGAAAAAATGGGTTTATAGAGGGTGATAAAAAGATAACAGGGGAGCAGGTAAGAGATGAGATAAGGGATATAATCGAAAACATGAGGATAATTAAAGATTGTGGCGGTGATGTGTTAAATATAGTGGCTATTGCTAATAGCCCTTATTTAGCTGTTTCTAAGCCGGAGGTTGTTATTAAGGCTCAATCGGAGTTATGGGATAGGCAGGAAGGGAAGCCGAAGCAATCAACTGAATTAACTGTTAAAGAAGAACTACCCTTACATGACAATGAAAGAATGCGAGAAATCAAAAAAAGAGCTAAAGGAGAATTTAAAACTACTACAGACTAATCTTTACGCTTTTTATCTTCACCTCTTTAATTATCACAATATAGAGCCGATTATAACTAATTGGTGGGAAAAAGAATTTTGTGATAATCTTCAAGAAGCTTATTATGAATATCTATCTGGCAAAAGACCTATTTATTGCCTTGAAGCCCCAGTGCAGCATGGCAAAAGTAAAAAGCTTAGATATTTCCTTGCTTGGCTAATAGGCAGACATCCACACAAAAGATTTAATTTCTATTCCGGCGATGATTCTTTGCGTCAAGAAACATCTTCAGATTTAAAGGATATATTAAAATCACCTGAATATATTGCCATCTTTGGCAATAGAGTGGCTTCAATTGTTATTGATAAAACCAAGAAAGTAACTGACAATATAGACACTCTTGATTTAAAGGGTAGAAATAAAACTAATGGTAAAGTTAATTTTAGAATTCTATCTGGTGGTTCAGTTGGCTATCCTTCTCATTTTTCAATTATAGATGATCCTTATAGTAAGCAAGAGCAAGCTACATCAGAAACTCAAAGAGCAAAAGTATCAACAAATTATAGAACTGGTGTAATTTCAAGAAGACAAGAAGATAATTTAATTATAATAACTCATTCAAGGTGGTATCCGTTAGATTTAATAGGTCAATACAAAAATAAAATAAAGGCTAAAAGAGACGCTACTACTAAAGTCTTTTCTTATCCTGCTATAGCTATTAAAGATGATGAATATAGAAAAAAAGGAGAAGCCTTATTTCCTCAGCTTAGGGATTTACAATTCCTTAGTGAACAAAAACAAGAATTAACAATTAGTGAATTTTTAGCACTTTATCAACAAAATCCACGAATAGGTGAAGATGTATTTTTTAAAGCAGAAGATTTAAGATATTACGATGAATTACCTCAGCTTGATAAAATAGTGCAAAGTTGTGACACAGGCGCGAGTGATAAAAAATATAGTGCTTTTTCTGTAATTGCCACTATTGGAATTAAATATACTCAATTCCAAGATGAATATTATCTTATTAATATATGGAGAGAAAAAGCACTATATCCAGCCTTGAAAAAAGCTTTTTTAGAACAATTAAAAATTTATAATCCACACGAAATTCTTATTGAAGAAAAATCAAGTGGTGCTCAAATAATCCAAGAGCTTCGAAATGCGGGTAATAAACGAATCATAGGTATTAAACCCAATATTGATAAAATTGCAAGAGCTGCTGTTCCTAGCGAGATTGTAGCACAAGGTAGATGGCACTTACCTAAAGAAGCTATTTGGTTAGATGATTATATTGATGAATTGTTAGAATTTCCAAATGGCGCTTATATGGATCAAGTAGATGTTACTACACAATTTTTAAATACTACTGTTAAACCAAGAATTACAAGCACCGGATTTTCCATTTAATGCGAAATTTACCAAAAATCTCAACCCTTATAGACACTGACTAAAATGCTATTGGCTCACCGCAAAAACAAAACTATTCCCAAATAATACAACCTTAAACAATCATATCATTTTATAATCTTTTCCTTGACATGGGGGGTTGAGGGGATATTGTTGGTTTTGGTATAGTGGGGGTTCGATACTGCCTGACAGGAATCACCCAGAATGTGCCGTCAGGCGGCAACATTCTATATCCGCCATTAAGGTCAGAATAGTATGGTTCTGGCGATATTAACCTAAATTAAAAAGAAAATGATTAAAAATATAAGTATTTTTGTTTGTATAGCTATAATAGTAGTGTTGAGCTTTGTTATTTTGTTTCCAAAATGGAAACAGCCTAAAGATACAAAGCAAGAGCAAGATACAAAGCAAGTAGCCTTCTATTATAGAAGCGGAAACCTTGAAAATAATTATAATTGCAAAAAAGATATCCTTGACAAGATTTTGGAGAAAAAGAATGAATGCTTAGAAAAAGTATTAGCTCCTTACGATACTCAACACGCAGGGGAGATGGAGGATTGGGACACTGAGGATATTGAGGCTTTAGTAAGTTTATGTAATCAACAAATTATAACTCTGTATTGCTACAGATGACCTATAATTTCAACCCAACCCAACACAGCACCAAAATAAAAGCCGGAATGCTAAAAGCCAAACAAGCAGGTAAGAAGCTAGGAAGACCTAAAGGTGAGAAGATTAAGGGGGAGGATGAGGTTCTATATCATTACTTAGATCAAGATGTCTTCACAATTCGTAGGTGTATAGTTAAGAAGACTATTGAGAATATAGCAATTAAAGTCGGAGTCTCCAAAGGAACGGTTCAGAAGATTATTAATAAATATAAAAGAAATATATAAAATATTATGGCAACCTTTACAAGCATATATGATATAGGTGATTATGTAGAATTTAATTATGTAGAACTTTTAGAGAAACCAACTCACAAGAAGCTAAAAACCGGATGGATTCTTGATGTAAACTTTGCATGTAATGGTAAAATTTCTTACACAATTTATGGTGGTATAACTAAGAGAGGGTCTTTATGGGTTTATGGGGGTATTCTGGATAAGGATATTATTAATAAAGATAAGGAGAGTAATGCAGAAAAAAACTAAGTTCTATAAAGGTCGTAATTCAAAAAGAGCATTAGGAGAAATTACAGAAGTTCATAAAAATGGAGATGTTTCAGTTAAGTTTAATAAAACTGGTCAGAAATATTATGATAAATATAATAGACTACCATACTCTTTAGGATATTTACCTACTTACTCTAAGTCAGAGATTAGAAAAATCAATATTGATATTAAACCAACTTTTGATTAATAAATATAAAAAAGAGAATGCTTAAAAAACTAAAACCATATCAAAATTTATCATTACAAGATATAGAAGGTGAAGAGTGGCGAGATATAGAAGATTTTGAAGGTTATTATATGGTTAGTAATATGGGGAGGGTGAAGAGTTTAAAAAGAAAAGTGTGGATAGCTTCTCGTGGCTATTATCATAATGTTAAAGAAAGAATCTTAAAGCAGAAAATTTCTAAACAATCCCCGCCACCTACTGTTATTCTAAAATCTATAGATTTGGAGTTTCATAAAGATATAACTATATCTCATCTTGTTGCTAATGCTTTTTTAATAAAAGAAAAAGAAAAAAACTATGTTTTTCATAGAGATTTAAATATATTAAACAATGAAGTTTTAAATCTATTTTGGGATACAGAAGAATATTTCTCAGAAATACAAAAACAGCAGAAAGATAAAAAGAAAAATATTAGAGCAAAATTTGGAAATAGTTATTGTAACTATAAAGGGATAACAGAAGTGCATTATTTTGTTATGCAAATTTATAGCAAAAAGAACAACTTGGCAGTAATTGAAACTTTCAAAACAGAACTAGAAGCAGCCCACAAATACGACTATTACATAAAGAAGTATAACTTAAAACGAAAAGGTAATTTTATATGAAAAAAATCAAAAAATTCCTAACCAAATTCCCAACATCAACAAAAACCTTTTTACTCACAATTCCCTATGTAAAAATATTAATGTTGATTATTACTACATCAATTTCTATCTTGACCATATATAATATATTGTTAATAACATTTGAAGCAAAATCTTATTTCGATATAGTAAAATACAGCACTGCTATTATTAGCTTGTTTGCTTTAGATTATTTAAAAGATAAATAATAAAAATGTTTGGTAATTTATTTAACAAAGACTACTCCGCACAAGGTGAATTAAAATCACTGTCAATATCCAGCCTATTAGATATAATTGATATACCGATTTATAATGTCGGTCAGCTTGGCTTAAAGAAGTTTTTAAATGACTTTATCACTAGTCCAATAGTGTATACAGCTATTACAAGAATTACTGATAATATAGCATCGATAAATCCAAAGGTTTTTGATAAAAAGAAGAATGAATTTCTTTTAAGGCACGATTTAACAGATTTAATAAACAAAAAACCTAATCCCTTCGAAGACCCTTCTGAATTTAAAACCTCTCTTTCATCTTTTTATTTATTAGCAGGTAATAGCTTTACAAATGCTGTTGGTAGGTTTGCCGATATTAGTGGCAAGAAACCACTTCTTGAGCTACAATCTCTTAACCCTAGGGATGTAACACCACAATCAACAGATACTAGCGGTTTTGTAACAAAATATCAATATACCACAGGTAATATAACTATAATCTATAATTATGAAATCCTTGCACAAAAATACTTAGATGATAAAGGTAATGAGTTATTACATATGAAGACCTTCAATCCAAGAGGTAGTTCAAATAACTTTTTAGGTGTTACAGCATTACAGCCTTTAAATTTAGAAGTAGAGCAATATTTGCAAGCAAGCGTTCATAATCTATCAGTTATCAAGAATCAAGGAAGACCTTCAGCAATTGTTACTTCTGATTCCAAGGAGGGCAGTATAGAATTAAGTACTGAACAACTAGAAGAAATTAAAGCAAGATTTACAGAAATTAAAGGCGCACAAAATGCTGGAAAGATTAATTTCCTACCATTCAATTTAAAATGGCAAGCAATATCAGAATCTGTTAAAGATATGGATTTTGACAAACTAAAGAATGCTACTGAACAAGCAGTTTATAAAGCCTTTAAGATACCCCTTACATTTGCTTCTAATGAAGCAGGGACATTTAATAACAAAGAAAGTGACAAACTTAGTTTATATGATGATGCAGTTATGCCATTAGTTAAAAGAATGTATTCTTTTTTAGGAAAAAAATTATTGCCCCGTTATCCAGACAGTGAAAATTTAGAATTATGTGTTGATGAAAATGAAATATCTGTATTGGCAAGAAGAAAAGTTGATGTGGCAAATGAAAAGAAGAAACTGGGGGCTTTAAGTATAAATGAACTAAGAACTGAAATTGGCAAAGAAGCTATTGGAACAGAAGGCAATATAATTTATCAGCCAAGTAATTTACTACCTATTGGCACAGATCAGTTTACTTCTGATAATAGAGAGACTCCAGCAAAGAAGAAAGAGCGAGATATTCCTTATGAGAAGGCATATTTTAGGGATATGTTGATTAAGCAGGGGTATGATAAAGATTATATTAATAAGTGTTTGAAAGGGCAGTATGAGTAATGTTATCATTGCTATAATTATTGGTTCTATATTAGGGTATTTAGTTGGTGTGATTTTAGAGTTTGTCCTTTGTTCGTTTCTTTCAAAAGAAGATAGGGTTTCATATAAATCATATAAAAAAGGATATTGGAAAAGGAAAATAAAGAAAAAATTAGAACCTAAGGTAACCTTTAATAAAAGTGGAAGCATAACAATAAAATTATAACTAAAATTATGGAATTAGGCGGATTAAGACAGTATGAACAAAATTTAAGAATGGCAACTTCAACACCAGCTTTCAGAAAAGCCTTAAAAGAAGGCAAAGAACTTGAATTTGGTTACAGACTTTTTAAGTCTAAATATGGGGGCGTATTTGGCAAAGTTCATAATCTTGAAATATCAGAAGAGAAATCAAAATTTGTTAAAACAAGCTTTATTAGTAAATTTATGAATTATGTCAAAAATAAACTTTCAGCGTGAGAGTGCTATTAAGCTTGATCAAGAAAAATTAAAGCTAGAAGCCTCTATAATAACCGACCTTAACCGTATATTCACCAATATTGCCAACGATGCCTCAAATATCTTTAGGCTAACTGGAACAATCAATTCAAGACAATTAGCAGAAAACTATGCCCCCGAAATATTAACAGAAATTAGAACAGCCTTTAGAAAATCAATTAAGAAGTTTGGCTTTAACTTAAGAAAGACAGTTGAGAAGAAGCAAAATCTTTTGTTTGATGCTGAAAGGAAAGCGAGGTTATTAGATTTTATCTTAGTTCATAATTTAAATATAAAACAAATAGTTGAAGTTCAAGATGAAGATTTAGATGAAAAGATTAATCAAATCAATTCAGATTTTTTCCTTGCCAGCACCTTCTTTGTAGCTAATGAAAGCGAAGTTCAAAATGATTTTGTTACAGATACAAATACAACAATGATTCAGAATTCAATTATTGCCGGATTATTTGCATTTTCACGAGATCAGTCACAAAGACAAAATGAAGTTAACGATTTACAATCAAGATTATTTACGGCTGATCCAAAAGAAGGGGCTAGAATTGCAAGACAGATTGATTCAGTTAATAATCAGATTGCAACTGCTAATAATAACCGTCAAGGGATTGTGGCTGATAATATTAAAACTAATTTACTTGATAAGAAGCAAGGCAGGAGTGCTATTATAGCAGGGCAGAATGTAGGGCTTGCGGAGGCATGGGCTAGGCAGACAGAGGCGGAATTGATTGATGGGGCTAATTTGGTTAGTGAAGAAGGTGGTACGATTCAGATTGAAAAGGAGTGGGTTGCAATAAGAGATAATAGATTGAGAGCCACACACGCTACAGCTGACGGTCAAGTTGTTGATATTGATGGTTTTTTTAGTGTAGGAAGCGATAGATTACTTCACCCGCGCGATCCCAATGGTTCGATGAAAGAAATTGCCAACTGCCGCTGCATAAGCGACCAGAGGGTTAAGTTAGTTTAGTCTTTTATTGTCCGCCTGTTCTCTTGAATAGTTTGAAAATAAAATAACTAAAACTAGCTCTTTCCCAAAGAGAAGGATTTGTTGAGGGTACATAATTATTTCGTATTATTCTCAGATGTTTTTTTGGTTTTTTGAATCTTAAATTTGATTTAGTATTAAAAAAATTTGTCTTCCATTCAGAAACATCATTAATTCCTAATTCTTCAAAAGAATCATAATCATGTTCAATGTCTGAATGATAAAAGCTGAATTTCTTAAAAAGCTTTTTTAGTCTTATCTTTGAGAGCATATAGTTGTATTAGTGATTTTTTAGTTTAAAATATCTTCTATTTTTTTTATTTTATCATCACTTACATTATAATAAACCTCATAATATTTAGTACTGAGATTAACAATATATGTTATAAAACTAATCATAATTGTTAGAAATATTATAAAATCCAAAAAATTGCTTCCATCAATAAATTTATAATTAAAATAAAAAGCAAAAATTAAAACGCACCACCAGATAATGAGACTAAAAACACTTTTAACATATCCAGTTTTACCTTTTTTATTAATTTGTATATCCATTGTATTTTTTTATTTTATGTTATTAAAATTAATATCGATATGACCTTTATCTTCTTTTGTATCTACAATATCTATTTTAGTATCATTAGGTAGGAATAAGAAAGATATTTTGTTTTTATTTGCTTTGAGTCTAGGCATCATATGTTCTTTAATGCAGCTCATTCCTTCAGTTGTGATGTAGTCACTCTTGATAACTATAATTTGATCTTTATCTAAATCTATTGATTTTAAAGCTATTTCTATCCTATCCTTTGATGGCTGCTCCAATAGATCTATTCTCTTTTCTAATTCTTCAAATTTATCTCCTATGCCTTTAAGCAATTTTTGAAAAGCCTTGGAGTTTATACCGATTTCATAAGTGATTTTTTGTTTAGTCATAGTTTTAATATTATTAAGTTGAAGTAGAAGTTGAAGTTGAAAACATAGAGGGATTTGTAAAAATTGATTGTGAATACATGACATCCTCAACAAAATCATAATCATAATCCTTCATTACTTTGTAAGCTTTTTCATAGCTCAATTTTTGCTTCTCTAATTTACTTATATTAAGTGACATCTCATTAATTTTAATATTAGCCATTTGAACAAAAATATTATTTTTATCTTTATGTTTTACTTTTTGTGAACATAGATCAAATTTATCTTTTAATGTACTCAGATTCTTAATTGTTGCTTGAATATTGCTAATTTTTGATTCTATATTATTACTTATAAGTTTGATAATATTGTTACTTTTAGGATCAACTCCCTCTAATAAAACCTTACAAAATATCTCCGCAATAATACTTAAAGAATTGTCATTTTTAGAATTTAGTATTGAATCCGATATGCTTCTTTTATCTTAGCTTTATTATCTTTAAGCTTTACTCCTAGTATATTATACAATTTCATTTTTCTTTCTTTTCGAGCCTTTATATTCTTCAAGCAAATCCTTCAAACTCCTATTTTCTTCCATAGGAATTTTACCAGTTAAAGCAAGTATTGTTATTTTATCTTGCAAAACTCCTATAAATTTGTCTGGTATCCCCTTGTCATTCCAGTGACATTTAGCAGCAAATGACCACTTCACATCAAGACAAAAATAAGCTAATGACTTAGCTAATTTATATTTTTTAATTACCCATTCTAAAAAATTTATATCCATAGCAAAAGTTCTTATTAAAGAGCTTCATTATATAATTTCTATATTTGAAAAAGTCAATCATATTGATTTAATAAAATATACTTAATTAGGTCATTAGATATTGAATTAAAATAATATGAATGAAAGAGAATATAAAGTTTTTGCTTTTGAGGTAAAACAAATAAATGAAGATGATGATTTTTTCACTTTTGAAGGTTTTGCTTCAACCTTTGGCAATATTGATTTAGGTGATGACATTGTTCAGGCAGGAGCTTTTCAAGAAAGTTTAAAGAATGCTCCAAATGTGCCTATTTTATGGCAGCACAACATGGGGCAGCCGATAGGTAAGTCTATTCATTTAGAAGAGCAAGCCAAAGGCTTATTTGTTAGAGCTAGGTTGCCTAAGAGCGATACTTTAGTAAGTGGCAGAGTAATGCCTCAAATGAAAGCTGAGTCAATTAATTCAATGTCTATCGGGTTTTTTATTCAAGAATTTAGCATGAGTAAAGAAACGAATATAAGGACTTTAGAAAAGATTAAATTATTTGAAATCTCATTAGTGACTTTGCCAATGAATACACAAGCAACAATTACAGATTTTAAATCATTTAAAGAAGAAGAAATAAAATCTATTAAAGATATTGAAACAATTTTGAAAAAAGGGGGTCTTTCACAAAAAGAAGCAAAAACCTTCATTTCAAAAACAAAAGAATTCTCTAAAGATCAGCGTGATGCTGATGATAGTGATGAAACTAAAGAGCAACGCGATGTTGTTAGTGACTTAAGTAAAATTATGGATCTACAACAGGATCATAAATTAAAACAAATTATTAATTTAATACAAAAATAAAATGACTAAAGAAAATATCGAAAAATTTCAAGCCAAATCTCAAGGTGAGCAGCTTGAAACAATTTACAAAGGCATTTCTGCTTATCAAAAAGCACAAGACGCTTTGGAAGACTCAGGCAAAGATCATCAAGTTAAAACTGACGCTACCTTAAAAGGAATTGCTGATGAAGTAGCAACCTTAATACAAGCTAAGCAAGACTTGGAAGTTAAGAATAAAACTCAAGAAGATGAAATCAAAGCACTTGAAGCAGCTTTTCAAAGAGCACCTGCTGGCGGTAGTAATGAAAATGACTCTCCTAACAAAGAGTACATTGAAGCTTTTAAAGAATATATTTTAGAAGGCACTCCTGTTAAAAAAGAAGTAGCTGAAAAATATCATCTTGATGCAGTTTGTAAAGCTTTTGCAAGAGAGCCAAATTCTAAAATGGAATACAATGCTAAGGCACTTGCAACTGACATTGGTTCTAATGGAGGTTATTTTATAACACCTGAAAGACTTGATAAAACTATCACTAGGAATTTTGAAATTGATCCTATGAGGTTAATATCAACTGTTGTTCCAACTTCTTCAACATCTATAGAAATGATTATAGATGACCAAGAAATTGATGAATTGCAAAAGCCCGGTGAAAATGAATCAAGAGATACTAACAACAATCCTCAAATTGGTATTCTTGAAATTCATACTCACGAAATCTATGAAAGACAAGCAATTACTCAAAAAATGTTAGATCATTTTCCTAGAATTGAGCAATTTCTTATGGATAAGATTAATAGCAAGTTTGCAAGGAAAGAAAATCAGCTTTTTGTTAGCGGTAGCGGATCTAGTGAAGCAAAAGGTTTCCTTTCTTATGGCGAATGGACTGATTCTGAAATTTATGAAAGAGATAAACTCTCTCATACTAATTCAGGTACTAATGGCGTAATTGTTGCCGATACTTTGATTGAGACACAAAATAGTCTTCATGAAGTATATCAACCTAATGCTGTATGGCTTACTAAACGAGTAAACTTTACAGACATCATGCAATTAAAAGGTGGTCAAGGTAGATATTTATTTGATATGAATTCTATGTTGAAAACTGGCACTGATAAAGTTCTTTTAGGAAAAAGACTATTATTTTCTGATAATATGGAAAAAGCCGGCGTAACAGATGCTAATGCTGTTGCTTATGGTGATTTTGGCGTAGGTTATACCATTGTTGATGCACTTGGCATGACTATATTGAGAGATCCATTCACAGATGAGCCTAGAATTTTATTCAAAGCTCGTAAAAGAGTTGGCGGAGCTTTAACAAGTTACGACTCAATCAAAATTTACAAATTATCAGCTTAATATAAGCGAGAAAGGGGGGCAACTCCCTTTCTTAACATTTAATAAAAAATTATTATGCCTACAAAGGAAATTACAACCAAAATTAAAAGAGAATTAGCTTTTAATCTTACAAATATTACTACTAACACAACTACTGCTGGCAATATTATTGATACTGCCGATTTTGATGGCGGTGTAAATCTTACTAATCATAGTGGTGATTTTACCGATGGTACTTATACACCGTTACTTGAAGAAGGTGATGATTCTGGTTTAAGTGATGCTGCCGCTGTAATTGATGACAATCTTGTTAAACAAGATACTTCTTCATCTGTTGCGCCTGAAACACAAGCTGTTTTATCAGCTGATAATCAAACAAGTAAACTTGGTTATATTGGATCAAAAAGATTTATAAGATTAAGCTGGGTTTCCACTGGAACATCTACTGGCTCAAGAGTTATCTCTACTGCTGAAAAAGCCGCAGAAGTAGCGCCTGTTGTTTAATTTTAAGTTAATGAGTAGGTAAAATTTACCTACTCATAATATTATAAAAAATAATATCATTATGAAAATCACTATAATTAAAGATTGCAAGATTTATGGCAACAGCCCTAGACAATTACATATCTTCAAAAAAGATTCTGCTATTGAAGCTAATGACGAGTTAGCAAAAAGATTGATAGAATTAGATTATGGCAAAGATGAATTTGCTAAAAATGATAGCGAATTAGAAGCTTTAAAAAAAGAAGCTAAAGAGTTAAACATTAAATCAAGTCACATGATGGGAATAGATAAACTTAAAAAAGCTATCAAAGCCAAGAAAGGTGAAGATGAAAAGAAAGGTGAAAAAGCTTTACCGCCTTTAAAAAATAAAGCAATTACCAATATTAACAATAAAAATAATTAACAACCATGTCTAAAAGCACAGTATTAAATTTCTTTGAGCAAGCAAGCGGCAAAGATAATGTTCTCAATTTAAATGGCACTTGGAAAATTAACGATGTTGCCGTTACAGCAACCGCTTCTCAATTAAATAATCTTGAAGGCGGTGATGCTGCAACAGGAATAACTGCTTTTGCAACCGGTGGTCAAGGCAGTGCAACTCAATTAGCAGCGGAGTTTAATAATGTAACAACTGTCGCAAGTGATTTTGACAGTGTTAAATTGCCCACAGCTTCCTCTGGAGCTAGATTTGTTGTTAAAAATAGTGGAGCAAGTATTCTTTCTGTTTTTCCAAATACAAGCGATTCAATGAATGCTTTAGCTGTGAATCTTTCTATTGATATTCCTGTAGGTGGAGAAATGACCTTTAGAGGTATTTCTGATACTATCTGGGAAACAATAGAATCTTTTTATTCATCAGCTCCAACAACTCAAAAAGGTGGCTTAGAAATTAAAGCTTCTGATAGTGCTGGTAATACTAAAACTACTATTACCAATGCTTCTCAAGCAGCAGCAAGAACTTATACAGTACCCGATGCTGGAGCTGATGCAGAATTCGTAATGAACACGGATTTAACAGATTTTGTTACATTTTTAGGAATCAATGATGTATTAGCATTTTCAGCAGGTACATGGGCTACTACAAGGATTGCTCAAGGTGATTATGTAAGTCGTAAAACTGCCGCTGATGATACTACAGTTATCGGTATAGATATTACGGAAATTTTAAGAACTGCGGCATCTAAAGGGTTAAAAATTACTAGCTTCGATACAATATTTAGAAATATTACAGCCGATTTGGACGCTCATACTGTAACATTAGATAGAATTGAATATTCTGATAGTGCGGTAGTTAGTATAAATAGTATTGCTTTGACTGGCTCTTTAGGTATTGGACAAGATGCTGATCCGCAGATTGATAATATCACTATAGATACTCCTGCATTTAATGTAACTGACGATTCTAAGTATGTTATGGAAATCACAGTTGATGCCGCCGCAACATCTGTTTATGATTTTATCGGCATTATGCTTAAATTTACTAGAAACGATTTATAATATGGCAAAATCACAACAAGTTCAATCAAATAGAGATTATACTAAAACTCTTACAATAGAAGTGGGACAAAGTGCATCAGAAGCTATTAATATTTCTGGTTCTAATTTGGTTGGCTTAATAATACCCGCTAATCTAACAGCTACTTTTTTAAATTTTTTAGTTAATACCGTCGTTAGTGGAAATTATAAAATATTAAAAACTAATGTTGCAAAAACTGCTTCTTCTCCACCAGTTGAGTTTAATGTTGGATTAAATGTTTCTGTTGATTCTGCGGTTGCTTTTAAACCGGAAGATTTGGGTGGTTGGCAATTTATTAAAATAAAAACTGTAGATAATGCTGATGTTGCTGATAATCAACTCACAACACCTGCAATAATTACATTAGTTTTAAGACCTATAAGTTAATGATAAATGGCCATAAAGAATGAAACATTTTTTATAAGAAAAGGCGATACTTTTAGAAAGAGTGTCCAAGTTAAGCAAAATGGTGAGTTGCTTGATATGACAGGCTATTCTTTTAGAATGGATATAAGAGGTTGTATAGATGATAGTTCAGCAATAATTGAATTAACTGAAGCTAATAGTCGTATAGATATTTCATTAGTAGCTCAAGGTATTGTTATATTATTTATTAACGATACTGATACTTTAGCATTGGATGAACAAAAAGCAGTCTATGATTTAGAGTGGACTGACACTAATTCAGATATAAGAACTATTTTACAAGGAGTAGTAGAAATTTTAGAAACAGTAACTAGATAAAAATTATGTCTGATGTAGAAATTGAATTAACAGTAACAGATTTAAGGATAACTGGTGATTTTTATCAAATATTTACTCCAACCGCTTCTCAAACAATATTTACTATTTCACAATCATTAACTGCTACAGAAATTATTAGATCAAGAGTTTTCATCAATGGCATCAAATTAATCAATACTATAGATTATACTATAACAGGAGATCAATTAGATGTTTCCGGCTATGCCATAACATTAGCAACTACTGATAGAGTGGAGGTATATTTCTAATGACTCGTGCAGAAAGAAAACAAATTGATAATAATAAAATAGGGCAAATGTTTGTTAGTGGTTTTATAGCCGCAGGAGCAAGCGATATTGTTACTCCTGAGTTAGTTATTGCAGCAGCAGCAGATAGTGTCACAGTGATTCCATCAACTGGAACAGGAAGCTCTTTAGGCTTTTTAGTTACAAATCCTCTTAACAAAATTAAAATTGTTAGTAATACTACAAAATCTTTAATTGGCGATATTAACTCTAATGAAATATTTGGAAGATTAACAGAAGCGGCAGGAGTATATACCTTGAGTTATTTTTCAATGCAAAGCGGTATTGAAGTATCGGTATCATTAAATCAAACAATAGGTTTTTTCCTAGAGTATAATTATGAGTTTAAAGATTTTCCTTTTGATTCGCCTCTTAGGCTTCTTGATAATATTACAAATGTTGTTGCTGTCGCTCCTTCTTTATTAGAAGCGTCATCTGATACTACAATTAACCAGCAATTTGATATAGTAGAATTAGCTTTGTCATCAAATATTACAATTACTTTGGGTGACATTTCTTTAGGTAGTATTACGAAAAATAAGAGAATGATATTTAAAATAACTGTTAACAATGGTTTTCATGCAGAATTTAAAAGTTTAAGTGGTAATGATTTTGAAGATGAGAATATACAGATTGGTAATGATCCGTTACTTGGAACATTAGAAGTGTATGCAAGTAATGATGATTTTTGGAGGACTACGGATATAAAATAATGGGATTAGGATTCGATCAACAACAAATAAAATATGGTGGCTTATCAACCGGTTTAATTAAAATAGGCACTGATAGTGATGATCCTGCTAATTTAATTACTGCCAATAATACATTGACTTGTAATTCTGCAACTCAAATTCTCACTACTAGAGTTAATTTTGAAGTACCAAATCATAATTTATCAGTAGCACAAGCCTTTGTTACAATTGGATTTACTCCAGCAGCATATAACGGTAGCTTTGTTGTTGATGTCGTTGTTGATAGTGATAATGTTGAAGTTATTCTACTTTCCGATCCTAGTGGAAATGCTACAGTTATTGGAACTTATGATGATGGTACTATAGATATTAATTTTGGAGGAAGTTACAGGATTACAGATAGAGTTAATGAATCAGGGGGCGCGCCTGTCAATAACCAATTTACAATAGTTAGATCAAAAAACCTTAAATGGATAGCAGAATCAAATAAAGATCATACAGCCTTTTCGGAGGGGAGTATTATTTTAATAGCTGATAATACTGGCTCATTATCATTAATTCAACTAACTTCAGGTGCATCAAAATTACCAATTCAATCTGATACAGAACCTAGTTTAAATACCGATTGCCAAATTGGTAATCTTACTAAAGCTGGCGGAGTTATCGTGTCAGGAACTATTGAGACTCAACAATTAGTAAATGACAATCCATTTAATAGAATTAGAAATGTAGTTGGAGTTTCAGGAACAATTAACTCATTAGATAATCCTATTACAACCGCTCCCATATCAACAACTCTAGGAATTTCTACAACGAAAGGAAGAGCTTTTGTTGCTGATTCTGGCTGGGAACAAACTGGAGGGGAAAATCCTGACCAATTTACTAATACCGCATCTTCTCCTACAGTTATTTTAAGAGTTTTAAGAGATAACACTATTGATAGCCAAGCTTTAACTTTAGACGTTAATAATTATGAAAGTTCACCAGGTGTTTTAACTTCTATTGGATCATCAAAAGCTGCTAATCACTTTATTTCAGCATTTGGCCCTTTTAATAGTCAGACGAGGGGGCAGCAGGTCTTTTCGGGCGGTTCTAGATTGGTAGATGCTTCAAATGCTGGTGAAGACCTTGATATTCCAATAATAGCCATTGCGGGTGCAAAAATTGACCAATATTCAATAAATTTTGCTGAAACTGATTTAGATAATGCAATTAAAAAAACTTTACAACAATATAGATAATGACAAAAACAATAAAGCTTACAAAATCTTTTATTCAAAATGAGAAAGCCCATTGCACAAAAGGAAAAATATTTCGTACTTATGCTGATCCCCCTCATAGCGAAGGTGAGAGTTTTAAACCGGATGAAATAAGAACAAATCCAAATGCAGTAGAAATTCTCGATGCTGATGGTAATGTAATTAGAACAGAGGCAGCTATCGTATATACCTGTAATGCCGGCGAAAATATCGAAATGCCTACTGCTTTAGCTGATGGATGGATAGCGGCAGATGTAATGCAAGAAGTAACTTAACATAAGTAAACATGCCTCATATTAATAATATAAATCGTAATCAAGTTGTAAAACCTATCCAGTACACCTTAATAACCGGTGCAAAACAAAAGCCAATAACTTTTCCAAAAGTTAAAACATTCCTAAAAATAGATGATGATGATTCTGATAATGACTTAAAGATTTTAATTGACACAGTAACAAACAAGGCAGAGCAAATCACCGGAAGAGATTTAATCATAAAAACCTATAAGACTTATCTTGATTGCTTTCCTTCTGATTCTCTTGGAATAGAAATACAAAAATCTAAGCTACAAGCAATTACTTCAATTAAATATTTAGTTGATGGAGTTTTGACAACTTTTGATAGTTCAAATTATTATATAACTGATAAACAGGAATATGCTGAAATATGGCTCTTTGATGGAAAGACTTATCCAACTGATGTTGATATTAATAGAAAGCAAGCTGTAGAGATAATATTCACTGCCGGATTTGGCGCAAAACCTTGTGATATTCCTGAAGATTTAATAAACGCAATGTTAGCTCATATTAATCTTTTAAATGAGAATAGAGGTGATTGTGCAGATGAAAAGGGGTTAAACGGGTTAATTATTAGTTTATATTTACCTTATATCGTCAGCAAGAAAATGGTTTGTATAATATGAATTGTAAGAAACGAATTGAATTTAAAAAGCCTAAGATTTGTACCAGTGATTTAAATAAAAGAATCGCTATAGAACATAGCGCTTCTTCCGGCAGTAGTAATGTTGACACTAATGCAGATACGGATTTTGTTGAAATAGGTAAGTTCTGGGCTGCTATAAAAACAAGTGCAACAGGACAATTTTTTGATGAAGTTAATTTAAGTGAAGCAGTTACAACTGATTTTTTTATTAGATATACCACCAAAATAAATTTATTAAAACCAATTTGGGTTAAATTCTGCAATAGAAGATTTAAAATTGTTGGTGTTGAAAATATGAATGAAGATAAATGGATTATTAGATTAAGAAGTATTGAAAGAGGAAGTTCTTTAATTGAAGCAACAAAAACTTAAATGACATTTAAATTAATTATTGGTTCAGAAACAAAAAAAACATTACTTGATTTATCAAGAATGCCTCAAGAAGTAAAAAGAGGTATAAGAAGAGGTGCTTATTTAATAGGAAAAGAGTTAGTTAAAGAAACCAGAGAAAGAATTAATGACAAACCTAAAGGTGGCAGAACTTATAAAATATATAAAGGCATAGGAGGTAGATCATTGAATAGACCTCGTTTACATAAAGCTTCTGCGCCTAATGAAGCACCGGCAGTAATAACAGGCAGATTAAGAAAGACAATAGATTTTAAAGTAAGAGGTAGCAAAAGCTTAGAATTTGGAGCGGGAAGCAGTCAAGTTAAATATGCAAGAATATTAGAAGTGGGCGGAACTACAGGAAGAGGGGGTAGAACAAAAATAAAAGCTAGGAATTATTTAAGAAATACAACTAGAAAATTAAGCAACAAAGTAAAGATTACTTTAAGAAGAGAAGTTAATAAATTAATAAATAAATAACATGCGAGGCGCAGATATAGCAAATCAACTCAAGGGAAGGTTACCAAAGTATACAGATGATTTTAGTGAAAAATTTACTGTTAAATCATTAACCAGAAGCGGGGCAACTATAACCGCAGTTACTTCTACTGCTCATGGGGCAGATACAGGTGATAATGTTACTATTAAAGGAGCTAAAGAGCCTATCAACATCACATCATTAACTAGAAGCGATGATATTGTAACTGCAGTTTGCAGCGTTCCTCATAAATTACCTAATCCAACAGGAATGCTTGCAGATAACATTCCTATAGTAGAAATAAATGGATCGACTCCTAGTGATTATAATGGCAGCTTTACTTTATTTGACACTCCTGATTATTCTACTTTTCAATATAAAATAACTACTACTCCTGCTAGTCCGGCAGCAACGGCAGGTGATTTATTATTATCTAATGATTTATTTTTATATAATGGTCAAAAAACAATAACCGTTGTCAATACCGCTACTTTTACTTACGAAATAGAAAGTGATAATTTACAATCACCGGCGCAAGGAACTATGGAGATGGTAAAAGGCACTAGAATTGGATGGGCTGCCTCTTTCGAAATAACAGAAGCTCATTACTCGGAAGATTCAACCAGAAAAACTCAAAATTGGTTATATATTGTAGTAAATCATAGAGAAACATTTAAAAAAGATACCACTACGCTAGATGTCACCAGTATTCAAGAAGTTAATGCAGAATATCGTTATGATACTATTCAAACATTTTCAATATTTATATATATCCCAGCCAAAACAAGTATATTGGCAGGTATTCAATCAGATCAAGCAAGAGAATATATTCAGCCTTTATTGAAAAGTATTGCTAATTTTTTATTACCAAGCAATTTGACAGAAGGATGCTTAAGACCGGTTACTTTTCAGGGTGACGAAATGGAGCTTTTTAACAAAGCTTATTATGTCCATAGATTTGATTTTGTAGCTAAGGGTGAAATTGTAAATGAAGATACAATTGATGCTGTAAGAATTGTGCCTCTTGAGGAATTAGATAGTGATACTCAAGATAAAGATATAAATCTAAAAGTTGATTTTACTCAATAATCTAATTTCTATATTTGATAATAAAATTTAATTTAGGCAAAATATAATTATTATTAATCCAATCAAATTGCAATGAGTGTAGCAAAATTAAAAATAAATAAAATTTTGGGCAAGAAAAGACCAAAGATAGGTGAGATTATTAAAATAGAAGTAGATGTCAATAATATACCATTAGATCGCTTTTGGCGCAATAGAGTAAAAGATAGTGCAATTGATAATTGTGTAGAGCTTATTCCAAATAATAAAAAATTAAAATTAAATAATGTCACAAACTGATCCTATTATAAAAGCTAATATTTTATCTGCTAAAACTCCAATTACGCCAGATGACCATGAGATTTTAATTGTTGGTCAATTAGTTAGCGGTACTGCTACTAGTGGTGATTTAATAGAAAACTTATTGAGTGAAGCTGATTTTAATGCAGCTTTCGGCAGAACATCTCAAATAGCTAAAGGTGGACGAGCATTATTAAATATTTTAGACTTATCAACAATTAGACCAAAAGTTTCTGCAATTGGTTTAGCTGATAATGGATCAGCGGTAGATGCAACCGGAACAGTTGTTTTTGCCGGTACTGCAACAGAAGCCGGAACAATAACAATCACTATTGATAGTATTAAAAATGGCACTTATGAAGTAGATGTTGCCGATGGTGATACTGCGACAGAGGTTGGCGATGCTTTAGTAACTTTAATTACTGCAAATTTAGATAGTCCTGTTACTGCTGCGAATGTTACCGGTACAGTAACATTAACCGCTGTTAATGGTGGCACTCAAGGCAATACTATTGGACTTAAACAAAGTGGAACGGTTGCCGGTATTACAACAACCATAGCAGCTAAATTAGCAAGCGGAGCAACTGATCCGGTATTAACTACTTTATTTGATCCTATTGACGATAAAAGATTCCAAACAATTATTTATCCTGCCGAGTGGGGTATTTCTACTTTAACAGATGAAACAGAATCAAGATTTAATGTTGATAATAAAGTATTAGATGGGATGGGCATAGTATCTGAAACAGACACTTTTGCTAATTTAAATACTACGCTAGATGGGCTTAATTCCGGTCAAGGATTTAGAACTTTAATTTACCTACCTAATAAATTAGTTGATGATGCAGATCATAGAGGTGGCGCAATCTTCGAGAGTCCTTATGTTGTAGTTGCTCAATTTGCAGGTTATAGAGGTTTAAGGCTTACGGTAGATGCTAATATCTCTTCATTCTCACAAAATGGAATTTCTTTGGGAGGCTTTTTTATGGGAGCAGTACCTTATCATAATACACCATTTAGCAATTTAACTACTATTGAAACAGGTAAGGGCTTAACTGATATAGAGATTCAAGAATTAATTGATTCAGGCGGATTAATGCTGGTAAATAATCAAAAGAATACTTCTATTCTTACTAGATCGGGAGTAACTACTTATAAATTAAATAGCTTAGGCAATGCTGACAATACATTCAAATTCATTAACTTTGTAGACAGCCTAAGTATTGTCCGTGAATATATGTTTGACAATGCTAAAGGTGTTGATTTTGTACAACATTCTTTGACAGATAGTGAACAAATAATAAGCAAGGTAACTGTTAATAGGGAAATTATTATAGGTATTTTCTTAAAATATTATGACACCTTAGCT
>SDBT01000590.1_pt1 | contig 58202 bp, 54 predicted proteins | sample 2277101 | NCBI WGS metagenome assembly SDBT01 (sample SAMN10404973, study PRJNA504765) | marine sediment metagenome | isolation source: marine sediment core GS10_PC15, 103 cmbsf | place: Arctic Ocean: Southern Knipovich Ridge | collected 2010 | reverse complement strand
CACGTATTGATTACAACATGCTTTCAAAGCACTCAGAAGGCTTAATTGCAACATCCGCATGTCTTGGTGGGCATATTCCTAAACTTCTTATGAATGGACAGGAAAAGTTAGCGGATGAGCGCATTGACTGGTTTTTAAATACATTTGGCCCTGAAAAATTTTATCTTGAGGTACAGCCTGAAGATCAAAAAGTACAAACTACATTAAATAATAAATTATTTGATTTAAGTAAAAAGCGAAATATTCCATTAGTTGCTGCTGGTGATTGTCACTATTTATGCCCAGAAGATCACGAAGCACATGAAATTATGCTTTCAATTCAGACACATGGAAAAATCGATGACCCTAATCGTTATTCATTTGGTGATTGTCGTGTTTGGATGCGAAATACTGATCAAATGCTTGAAATTTTTAAAGATCATGAAGATGCTGTCTGGAACGCTGGAAAAATTGCAGATATGTGTGATTTTGATTTTGAAACAGATAAACTCTTTTTTCCACAATTTGAAATTCCACAAAAACACACATCAGAAACATTTTTTAAAGAATTATGTCTTAAAGGATTACAAAAATTAAAAAATCACAATTTAATTGATATAAGTCATGAAAAAGAATATGATGCACGACTTAAAATTGAAATGGATCTTATTTGTAAAATGGGATTTGTTGGTTACTTTTTAGTTGTGAGTGATTTTATTCAGTGGGCACACAGACAAAACATACCAGTCGGTCCTGGTCGAGGTTCTGCTGCAGGTTCGTTGGTTGCGTGGGCATTACAAATCACTAATATTGATCCACTAAAATATAATTTACTTTTTGAGCGTTTTTTGAATCCTGAACGTATTACTATGCCTGATATCGATATAGATTTTTGCATTGAAGGTCGAGAAAAAGTTATCGATTATGTTCGTGATAAATATGGTCACGATAAAGTGTGTCACATTATTACATTTGGCACTATGATGGCAAAAGGGGTAATAAAAGACGTTGCACGCGTACTCGGTTTACCTTTTGAAGATTCAAATGCAATCACCAGTTTAATTCCAGATCAACTCAAAATTACTCTCAAAGATGCAATTGAACAAGAGCCTCGATTGCAAGAATTAATTGACAATAATCCAAAAGTTAAAAAAATATTTGATATTGCATTTCGCCTTGAAGGGTTAACTCGCCATGCATCAAAGCATGCAGCTGGCATTGTAATTTCACCTGACCCAGTTGATGAAGTGTTACCACTCTATATTCCATCAAAAAGTAAGGATTTGGTAGCACAATATGCCATGGCCGAACTTGAAAGTATAGGGTTTTTAAAAATTGATTTTTTAGGTTTGACTAATTTAACGCTTATTGATCGAGCTGTAAAGTTAATAAAAAAAAATCATAATGTGTCACTTGATATGAATAAACTACCACTTGATAATGCAAAAACATTTAAATTAATTTGCGCAGGTAATACATCCGGTGTATTCCAGTTAGAATCAAGTGGGCTAAAAGAAGTATTACGAAAACTACAACCTGGAAAATTTGAAGATATTATTGCAGTAAATGCACTCTATCGACCAGGACCACTTGGTTCTGGCATGGTTGATGATTTTATTGAACGTAAGCATGGACGTCAAAAAATTACGTATCTATTTGACGAACTTGAACCAATACTAAAAGAAACCTATGGCGTTATTGTATATCAAGAACAAGTAATGAAAATTGCTTCAACCATTGGTGGATACACATTAGGCGAAGCCGACATTTTACGTCGTGCAATGGGAAAGAAAAAAGTTGAAGTAATGGCAGAACAATCAAAACTTTTTGTTTCTCGAGCAAAAGAAAAAGGATTTAACGAAAAAAAAGCACAAGAACTATTTGATTTAATGGCTTACTTTGCCGGATACGGTTTTAACAAATCTCACTCTGCCGCATACGCATTTATTGCATATCAAACAGCATTTTTAAAAGCAAACTATTCAGCAGAATTTTTAGCATGCTTAATTACTTTATCTGTAACTAACTCTGATAAAATGGCATTTTATTTGCAAGAAGCAAAAGATTGTAGTATTGATATTATTCCACCAGACATAAATACATCTGTTGTTGAATTTTCCGTAGTTGAAGAAAAAATTTTATTTGGACTTCATGGAATTAAAAACGTTGGTCTTGCTGCGCTTGAAAATATAATCGCTCAACGAGAAAAAAAGGGACCATTTAAAGATCTTTTTGATTTTTGCAAACGAGTAGACCTAAGAACAACAAACAAGCGCGTTGTTCAAAATTTAATATGCTCTGGTGCATTTGATAATTTACCGGGAAATAGAGCGCAAAAATTTGAAGAAGCAACAAAAATAATTGAACAAGCAGTTGCGTTTAAACGCGATGCGCTAACTGGCCAAATGGGACTTTTTGGTGCAAAGAAAAAAGATGACGGATCTGAAAATAGTGAATTATATACTTTTTTACCCATTTCAGAATGGAATGACAAAGAAAAATTAGAAAAAGAAAAAGAAGTTCTTGAATTTTATATCAGTTCTCACCCGTTAGAAACCTACAAAGACCAAATCAATCTTTTTGCTCCACAAAACTTTACCGATATACTTTCTTACACACAAAAAACTCAAAAAGCAAAAAAAGTACTTGCATGCGGACTTATAAAAAGTAGACGCGATATTTTCACCAAAAAAGGTGATCGTATGACATTTTTACAACTCGAAGATATAAGCGGTACAGCAGAAATTGTTGTATTTCCAAAAGTATTTGCTCAATCGGAGATCTGGCTAGACGAACATCAAGTATTTTTAGTGCACGGTTTTACTGATGAGGCGAGTACTTCAACATGTAAAATTAAGGCAAATACTCTTGTACCTATTGATCTTGCATTTGAAAATGAAAATAAACTACTTAAAGATATTCGACAAATTGAAATCTCACTTTCTGAAGATATTACAACTGAACAATTAGAACAAATTAAAAAAGAACTTCCCAAAGGATTTGTTCCGTTACATCTGTTATTTAAAGATAATGAAAAGATATTACGACTAACAACTAAAGAAAAAATCAAAATTAACAAAGAATGGTTATTAAAAATAAGCAAAGAGCATTCAGTACAATTTAATATACAATAAAACTAATATCTTTGCTTTTTGTGCGTGCATATTTTTATATTAAAATAAAAAAAGAAATTAACAAAAATGCCAGTCATGCCATTTGGCAAAACAAAAAATTATTTAAAAAAGAGTTTGTGAAAAATTATCGCACACTATCTTTATCTAGTCCATATTAATATATACACAAGCTTTTTTATACAAATTCTTATCAATTGCTTCTAATTGAGTTACAAAATGTTGCAATCGCAATTGGTCATCAGAAGAAATAAATTCATCAAGCATTACATACATACACATGGTAATATAATCATTACTTGCGCATTGTTCATGCAATGTAAAAATAATGTCACAATAGAGCGCATTTGAATACGGTTTATCCCTTGTGTCTTTAATGAGTGTGCAAACTAATGAAAATGATTCTTTTTTTATAAGTTTAGACGCAATGCGAGCAAGTTCACTGCGTGTCCGACTCATAATGTTTTGTTTATAATACAATAACAATAAAGAAAAACTATACTCCAATGATTCAGGATTTTTATACACAATATGCTCATACACCGCGCATGCAGATTGTAACTTATCTTGCTGTTGATATAATTGTGCTGCAGATACATATTCTTGCGTTGCCTGTTTGTGATCATGAAATAAAGAATAAATATCACCTTTCAACTGATGCGCCAATGCTTTATCGGTAAGCGAGTGTGATAAAAGACGAAATACACCTAAAGCCTTTTCCCGCTCTCCGCGCGCAATACATTCAGATAAAGAAAACCATGCAACTGAATACTTATTTTTTTCTTCTTTTTCCACCACATTTCCCCCACAAAGTACACCATACCATACTAGTAACAATCTCTATTAATTCTTCTTGAAAACACTGTTATTACTAATTCTAATATTTATTACTTGTTTCTTGTTTTTTTTATCCAAAGAACGACTTATAAATTTTATAAACTCTTTATTTTGATATCTAGTATCTTGATACCATATTGGTTTTTTTTTATCCTTTGTTGATTGTATCGGGCAAACCACAAAAATAAAAACCAACAATAAAAAAAATCTTTCATACCACTTACTCATTATATTTTTCCTTTTACAACACAAATGAACTACGTCATTTTATAACATGCAAATTATATACATTATGTATATAAAAATAATAACAATAGATGCAATAGTTCAAAATGCCAACATTACACTATAAAAATTATAGCTGTTTTTTTTATTTATATGTGTGTTAAAATGGATAAAACTTATACAATAGAAAGGAAACTATGAAGCGTCTTGCAATTCTTTTTTTATCCATGTTTTTAATAAATAATGCAATGGAAGAAAACTTTGATCCAATAAAATTTGATAATCAATTGAATACAATAAGTAATCAATTAAATTTAATAATAAATAATATAAACTTAGATCAACAAAATGATAATCAACCATTAATAACAGAAATTTTTTCACAAACTGTTCTAACATTGCAATCAATCAGTAGTACCTTAAACAATCAAAATAAACAAGATAAAAAACTATATGAAAAATTAGAAAATATAGAAGTTTCTATCGAAGAACTTTATGAAAAAATAAAAAACGTCAATCTTTATGAAAAAATAAAAAACATAAAATTCCAAAACAATCAAATAATTGGATACCTTTCAATGATATTAACAACGAAAAATGAAGAAATATCAAAAAACAAAAAAAAGAAAAAAAAGAAAAAAAAGAAAAAACAAAGAAAAAATTTTAGAAGGTCACAAAGCCTTAGAGATCTAGGCGAAAAATATGTACCTAATCAAAACAAAAAAAAAGCCTGTATTCCAAGAAACGTAACCACAACACCAATGCCTAATGGATTGAATAAAATAACATTTCATAATAGTAGACAAACTATTGTAAGCAATAGTGATGACACAAGTGATTCGTAAAAGAACATAACTGTGAAACAACGAAGAAATAATATATTGCCCAGGCTTCGTTCTTGCATTTTAAAAAACATTTAACCAAAATAGTTAAATCGAACACAAAACTACTTTTACTAACCAACATACTTCGCCGGGCAGTCTACGCTAATTTCAAATTAAAGTTTTTTTTAATATATAAAGTCATTTAAAGAAACTGGCCTGCCAGTCGTAGCCCAACGGGCGAAGACTGGTGCCGGGAGTCGGAATCGAACCAACGACGCTGAGCTCTTCAAGCTCACGCTCTACCACTGAGCTACCCCGGCAATTAAGATAAGATAGATATTTTGTATAGTATAAAAATAAAAAATTTTGTCAACCAATTACATTAATATTTTTTATTTTATAAAAAGTTTTGAGATTGCTCCCAACACAAAGACATGCTATTCTAACAATATAATAATAGCGCAAAAAATGCGTGTCCACAAACATATTGGAAAGTTATGGAAACAAAACATCTTGATATCAAAACAATTAAACAAAAATTTATCACTGCGCTGACAAACGTAAAAAATAATGATGATCTTGAAAACGTTCGAATAACTTTTTTGGGGCGCAAAGGCAAAATCTCTGCCCTGATGGCAACACTAAAATCACTTCCAGTTGAAAAAAAACGTGTTTTGGGTCCACAAATTAATGAATTAAAACAATATATTACGCAAGCGTATGAAGCAAAACAAAAAAATCTTGCTGGAAAAAAATTACAAACAACACAATCAAAAGAACAATATTTTGACGTAACCGCATCAATACATCAAGAATTAAAACCTACACGTCACATTTATTCGCAAATCATTGAAAACCTTGAAGATATATTCATTTCTATGGGATATGAAGTTGCAGATGGACCTGAGGTTGAGACTGATTATTATAATTTCGGTTCATTAAATGTTCCACATGATCACCCTGCGCGTGAAGAAGGTGATACATTTTGGATGAATATTCCAAACATGTTACTACGCACACAAACATCTAACGTGCAAGCACGTGTTATGGAAACACGAGAACTACCTATCGCTGCATTTGCACCCGGTCGCGTGTATCGCAAAGAAGCAACTGATCAAACGCATGACTTTATGTTTACGCAAGCTGAAGGATTGTTGATAGACAAAGACATCTCTATTGCACACCTATTGGCAACGGCAAAAATATTTTTACAACGTATTTTTGATAAAAAAGATTTAGATATCCGTGTTCGACCTGGGTTTTTTCCTTTTGTAGAACCAGGTTTAGAAATTGATGGTTCATGTCCATTTTGTAAAAATGGTTGTTCTATTTGCAAAAAAACTGGTTGGATTGAACTTTTAGGTAGCGGGCTTGTGCATCCAAATGTATTACGCTCAAGTGGAATTGATCCTGAAAAATATTCCGGATTTGCATTTGGTTTTGGCATTGAACGCATTGCGATGATTCGACATGCAATTAATGACATTCGTCTATTTCATTCAAGCAAAACTTCATTTTTGGATCAATTTTAAAGTAAACTCTTTTCAAAAAGGAAAATACATTATGAAGCAATTCATTACAATCACATTACTATTTTGTATCGCACAAACAACAAACTTGCTAGGAATAAATATGGCCGTCAATCATGTTGTCATACCAGCTGCCGGACTTGGCACACGTTTTTTGCCATACACAAAAACAGTCCCAAAAGAATTAGTACCTATCATGGGCAAACCTGCACTACAAATGGTAATTGAAGAAAGTATTAATTCTGGTGTAAACGATTTTGTTATTATTATCAATAAAAACAAAGGCGCAATTAAAGATTACTTTTCAATAAACGAAACTTTAAACAAGAAATTAGCAACACGCGAAAAATTAGATTGGGTTAAAGAAATTAACGAAATTTGCAACAACACAACAATGAATTATGTCAATCAAGAAGAACAACTTGGTCTTGGCCATGCAATATTACAAGCAAAAGATGCAATAACAAGTGATTATTTTGGTATAATTTTGCCTGATGATATTATCGCTTCTAATGTACCCGCACTAAAACAATTAATTGATATTGCAGAAAAATATGAAGCATCAGTTATTTTAGTACAAGAAGTGCCGCAAGAAAAAGTTTCTTCATATGGTGTTATTGCATTTGACGAGCAACTTGAGGATGGCGTGTACAATATTACAGAACTTGTTGAAAAACCACCCATTGAGAATGCACCATCAAATTTAGCAGTTGTTGGTCGTTATGTACTTTCTTCAAATGTATTTGAATCACTAAAAACAATTAAACCTGGCGCTGGCGGTGAATATCAACTTACTGATGCTATTGCGCACATGATGAAACAAGGTGAACGCGTTTTGGCAGTAAAATTAGATGGTATTCGTTTTGATACCGGAAATCCACAAGGTTGGTTGAAAGCAGTTAATTATTACGCACAACAGTAAATAAAAACTACGTTTTATTTATAAAAATTAATAAGGTCCACATTTGTGGGTCTTAATGACCCTATTTTTTTATTGCAGTTTGAAAACAAAAACTGCTATGCTATAATTAGCTAGCAACAGATGTTGCAAAAAAAGGGAATATCATGAAAAATAGCATATATTCGGTTATATCACTTATTATAGCTACTCTTTGCACGCATAACACGATTAATTGTGGTCCACGCAGTAAAGAACCTGATAAAAGCGATAAACGGCCTTTTTTCAAGCAATATAGCACCTCATCAAATAAAAAATCTAACTCTAATAAAAAAAAGAAATCTAAAAATCAAAAAAGTCCTCCTGCGGCTGCAAATCAAAAAAATAAACCATAAATACACCAATAAATCAAACTATTGATCTGATTTATTTCAAAAACTCCATCCAAACTCCCTCCAGAAGCAACGAAACAGGTTTTTATCTATTTTTTCAAATTTCAATTTGACATACTTCCAGTATCAACTATACTAATAGTAAGGTTATCATTGTGTGAGGCAGTCCCTGCAAATGTGGGGATGTCCACCAAATGGAGGTATTAAAAATGAAAAAACTATTATTCGCCCTTTTGATGGGCATTATAAGCACATTGTCACTTGATGCACATTTAGTGTCACTCGAGACAATAACAAATTATATTTCAACGTTTTCTATAGTTAGAGAATTAAGTGAATATGCAAAACAAGATATTTCTCAAACAATCATGGAAAATATGAACGAAGATTTCGCAATTGAAGATAATATTGCAAAAGCATTACTTTTTGATGCGGTAAATGCGTCAACTTTTGAAATCGAACTTTTTGAAACAATTCTTACAGATCAAGATGAAGAACTTGCATTCAAATTACAATGCGAAGAAACAAACAACAATAATGAAAATAATAATATCATAGAATATGATAATGATTGGCAAACTACTCTTAAAAATAACTATACAATACTCAATACTGTGCATGTTGAAAACTATAACAAAATTAGTGGCACAACCTTGGAAATTCCAACAATGCCAACAGAACTTTTCAATAAACCGATTGTACAACTTGTCGTTAATCGACAACAAGGACAGTCTTGTGGATATCACGCAGTAATTAATGCTTGGGCATTGCAAAACAACACTAGTGAGCCTGTATCATTACGCTCATATTTTACAGAAAATCAAGAATTGTATCTTCCACAGATATATGACAATGAAGTAATAGAATTTGCAAATAAAGTCGGACTTGATCAATATGCAATTTTGCAAATGAACCAACGAGATAAAATTGTTGAACTTTACGCATGCAAAAATCGTGGCAATGAGGTTATGAATGCAGAAACTAATTTTTATGCGTTTGAATACTTAAACGCAAACTTAACAAACTCAATTATAGAATTAATAGAAAATAATCAATATGCAAACTTCTTATGTTGCTCTGGATACCACTGGACAACATTTACAATTGCAAAGTCTGAAGAAGGTTTTGCATACATCATATTTATGAATTCAACCGCACATCCAGATTATTTCAATGGTCCAATTGAGAATCATTTGACCGAATATAAATTTGCAGAAACATTACTTGAGGCAGTGGAAATATATAATAATGGAGGATTGGTATAATGAAAAAATTATTACTATTTTTAACATTTATTATTGGTGCATCAAGCACAGCTAATTTATTTTGCTCTGATAAAATCGCACCTGAAGCGACACCTTTTTTTGTCAAAAATCTTTTTACAACAAAAAATATCGCTATTGGCTCGCTTGTTGGACTTGGACTGATTGGTGTAGCATATTTTGTGTATAATAAGTTGCTTAAAAAAAATAACAATATTAATAATGGCGATGTTGAAAATGGAAATAACAACAATAATAACATTGATGAAAGCATAAAACTTTTTGAAAACAATAATTTTGAATACATAAAAAAAGAAAATCTTCAAACATATCTAAAGTCCATGGCTGAATATTTTGAGATTGATGATCATAATATAATTGATCAAATAGCTCTATCGATAAGCATGAATAATGTCGACCAAATATCACGAAATAGATTAAATCGCGAAATTTTTTTCAGATTTAATAAAAATTTAGAGAAAAGTAATGAATACGAAATATATAAAATTTTTCTAAAAAAATTAAATTACGATCAAGATACAATTGAAACAATTATGCAAAATATACAAAAATTTGAAGATGAAGAACTTGTAAAAAAACTAAATGATGAACAAATTCAAGCTCTTCAAAACAGTATTAATCAACAAATTAAAAGTTCTAAAAAAGCAAAAAAAGAAGTTGAAAAAATTTCTCTGTCAGCTCAAATAGAGCTACACTCAACCACACAAGTTCCTGTTCCAAGCCAAATAGGCAATACATCTTGTGGACTACGTACCGTAGCAAATTGTAACTGTATCAAAAATGCGCTAGAAGGCAATGAAGAAATTAATCTACATAGCGGCTATTATCCAGTTAATGATATGTTTAAACAAAACAACAATTTAATAACAAAATTTCTCATTGGAATAGAGAAAGAAGAAAAACAAATCCAATCTTTTCTTCCGTGCGAAGTTACAGACTACGCAAACACAGTAGGACTTAAAAATTTTTGTATTATATCTTATGACTCTTATGGTGTTTATAATAATAAATATCAAAATGAACTTTTTGATAATATTGTTTTAGAATACGACAACCCAATAAAAACGCTGTATTATTCATATGATCTGTACAAATCAATAGATGAAATACTTATTGAAGATATAGGCTCATTTATTAATCAAAATAATAATCTTTATAAGAAAATATACAATGCTATCCCGCAGTATAATACAGAATTTGATGTAACAAAACAACTTAAAAAAGCAATAACCCTTTATCTAGAAAATTTTACTTATGAATATAGTGAACTAACTGAAAATACAATAAATACAAAAAATCTGATTAATATTTTAAAAAATATCAATATAGAAGATCAAAACCTAATATCGGTATTTTACACATACCAAGAAGAAATAATAAAATCATTCAAAGCAGAACTATCTAAACACTTAAAGCAAACTGTATACAGAGATGAATGCAGAAAAATTATAGAAAACAATAAAACATATTTCTTCATTGCTCTCGCGCATGGCCATTGGACTGTATTTGCCCTTGTGACAAAAGATGATGGGTTGCGCCATATTATTCATATGGATTCGGTAAATCATTCACTTAAAGAACAACGAGTTAACAACGAAACTGATGGACGTGGGACAATTGCAAAGTTCCTTGATGAGCTAGTAACAGAATACAACAAAAACTTATAACAATATTAACTAACCTCCTCACACTCCTCTTTAAAGATACCGGTACTATACGTACCGGTATTTTTTCTAATCGAAAAATAAAAATCTAAATAGATCCTGATATACCCTTTTTATTTACTCAAAACGCTTCAAATATGATATCACAGCATCCGGGTTCAATGAAATAGATGAAATACCCTGTTCAATTAAAAAATCTGCAAACTCAGGGTAATCTGATGGCCCTTGGCCGCAAATGCCAATATACTTATTTTGTTTTTTTGAACCAGTAATTGCATCTGAAATCATTATTTGTACCGCTTCATTTTGTTCATCAAAAAGTGGCGCTATAATTTCTGAATCACGATCAATACCAAGAATTAATTGTGTCAAATCATTTGAGCCAATTGAAAATCCATCAAAATACTGCGCAAACTGTTCAATTAAAATAACATTCGATGGAATTTCGCACATCATCACATATTCAAGATTATTCTTACCACGCACAAGGCCATTATCATGCAATAACTGCGCAACTTGTTTTGCCTCATTGACCGTACGCACAAATGGCACCATAACATGCACATTTTCAAACCCCATTTTCTCTCGCACCATTTTAAATGCCGCACATTCAAGTGCAAACGCATCTGTATAACTTTCATGATAATATCGTGATGCACCCCGAAAACCCAACATTGGATTTTCTTCTTCCGGTTCAAAATAACTACCCCCCAATAAATTACGATATTCATTTGTTTTAAAGTCAGATAATCGCACTAAAATTGGTTTAGGCCAAAAGGCTGCTGCTATCATTGCAATTCCACTTGCTAATTTTTCTGTAAAAAAAAATTTTAGATCGTTATATCCATCTGCACGTTTTGTAATTTCGTCACGAATAGACACATCTTTTATTTTTTCAAATTCTAAACATGCACGTGGATGTACACCAATATGAGCAGCAATAATAAATTCTAATCGTGCAAGACCAACTCCACTGATTGGCAAATGCGCAAGTGAAAACGCACGATCAGGGTCTGCTATATTAATCATAATATCTACCGGAGGAGATATATCACTTTTTATTGCAATTTCTTTTTTTAGAAATGCATGCTCACCATCATATACATATCCCGTTGCACCACGTGAACAATCAATAGTCACTATTTGCCCATCTGAAAAAATTGAAAGTGCATCATTTACACCAACAATTGCAGCAACAGAAAGTTCTCGAGAAACAATTGCCGCGTGACACGTTCTTCCACCGCGCTCTGTAATAATTGCAGAAGCTTTGCGCATTGCAGGAACCCAATCAGGATCAGTCATGGTTGTGACTAAAATATCGCCCTCTTTTATGATATCAATTTCAGCCGCATCAGAAATTACACAAACTGGACCACTAACTATCTGTTTTCCAATACTTTGTCCTGTTGCAATTGTTTGTGCGTATGCTTTTTTTTGATTTTCTAAATTATATATGTGCATGACACTATTTTTTTGCGTACCATGTACTGTTTCTGGACGTGCTTGAATAATATATAGCAAATTATCATCACCATCAATCGCCCATTCAATGTCCATTGGCGACCATGTACCTTTTTTTTCTGAATAATGATCTTCAATTGCAATAACTGCACGCGAAAGTTCAATAATATGTTCAACTGATAGTGAAAAGTTTTTTTGTTCCTCATCAGTTGTTGCAACAGTCTGAACATCACCACCTGATATAGCAAAAATTATTTTTTTTATTTTTTGACCCAATTGTTTTTTTATAATCGACATGTATCCTTTTTGTATTGTTGGTTTATGAGTTACAAACAAATCGGGAATAACCTCACCTTTGACAATTACTTCACCAAGCCCCCAAGATGATTCAATCATCACTACATCTTTAAATCCACTTTCAGTGTCAACGGAAAATGCAACCCCTGAAGATGCTTTGTCCGATCTAACCATGCGTTGCACTCCAACAGAAAGTGCTACATCAAAATGACTAAAATCCTGAACCTCTCTATAGACAATTGCACGCGGAGTAAAAAGCGAACTCATACTTTTTTTACACGCAATCAACAAATCATTCTCGCCCTGAACATTCAAAAACGTCTCTTGTTGTCCCGCAAATGATGCCGTTGGTAAATCTTCTGCTGTTGCTGATGAGCGTACTGCAACAGAAATAGAATCACCAAATTGGTGGTACGCAGTAATTATTTCTTTTGAAAGATCATCAGGCAATTGCACAGATTCAATTAATGCCCTAATTTTTTTGCTCGTTTCAAGTAACTGTTCATGAGAATCGGTTGTTTTTCGTTTTTTCAAAATTTCGTACATGTCATTGCGTAAATTATTATGATCAATATGATACCAATATGCATCAGATGTCACTGCAAATCCACCTGGGACTCGCACTCCACTACTTGATAGATTATTAATCATTTGCCCAAGTGATGCATTTTTACCACCAACAAGTAAAACATCTTTTATGGCTACGTCTTTAAAATTTTTTATATATTTCATTCATAACCTTTTACTTTTTTCTAAACGCTATTTATACTAAACAATGTGTCAGCATTATATACATTAAAACAATGATTAAAATTCTGTCACGATTAAAAAATATATTTTTATTTTTACAAAGGGGTTTTTTCATGAACCAAGAACATTCGTACAAACATGTTCAATTGCTTTCTTTATTTTCTTTTTCTCCATTTTCTATTTCCTTATGCGTTGGCTCTGCATTATTATACATGATGCGTCTAGCCTAGTCTTTTGTATATGAAACAAATTTTCTAATCATTTTTTATTATTTTTAACTTTATAAAGGATTTCAATGAAGATCTCATGGTATGGAATTATACCCGTTGCGCTTGCTATATTTTCTATGCTTTTTGGCGCTGGAAACTTAATTTATCCACTTGCGGTTGGTCGTGATGCAGGTCCACTCACCTGGATTGGAATGATTGCATTTTTATTAACTTCAGTATTTTTGCCAGTCGCTGGTCTTGTTGCCATGATTCTTTTTGATGGCGATTATGAAACATTCTTCAAACGATTGGGAGAAATCCCGGGACATATATTTATTTTTTGCTGCATTATGATAATCGGTCCCGTGGTTGTTATCCCTCGTATTGTAACACTATCACATACTATGATTGCGCCATTTTTGCCAATTGCAATATTACAAACAATTACACCACTCTCTTCGTTTCTGTTTGCACTTGGATTTTTAAGCATCACTTTTTTGGCTGCATTTAGAGAAAACAAAATTGTAGATGTACTTGGTAAATTCATCGGACCGGCATTACTTTTAAGTTTAATTACCATTATTACTAAAGGTATAATATCGGCCGAAACTATTACTACCGCATCGGCTGACGCACTTACATTATTCAGAACAAACTTTGTACGTGGATATGAAACACTTGATCTATTGGCTACACTATTTTTTACCTCAATTATTATTACCATTTTAAAGCAAACGGTATATAAGCAAGCTTCACACAAAGATTTAGTTATAATTGGCGCACGTGCAGGAATTTTAGGCGTGTCGCTTCTTGGAATTGTTTATATTGGTATGAGTATTTTAGGCATGTATTTTGGCGCAGGACTTGAAGCACTTAATGCTGGTAGTTTGTTCCGTGAAATTGCATTCCGCGTTCTTGGTTCTGGTGGCGCATTGCTTATTGCTACTGCAGTACTTACTGCATGTCTTTCAACTTCAATTGCGGTTAGTGCAGTAACGGCTGAATATATTCAACATGTTATTTTACAAAACAGAGTATCATTTGTAACAGCATTACTTATTACACTTATTGGATCAATTCCACTTTCAGTATTTGGACTTAGTGCGGTACTTGCATTAACTGCTGGACCAATTGTCTATATTGGATATCCAGCACTTATCATGCTTACATTTTGTAACATTGCATACAAGCTATTTGACTTTAAACATGTAAAAATACCCGTGCTTGTTACATTTATTGTTTCTGCAATCAGTTTTTATTGGTAAGACAAATGCCCCGTTTTTTCGGGGCATTTTAAAAAACACAAAACTATTTTTTTATCGTCCTCGTTGCAATGCAGCTGCATAATTGTACTGATAAAAATAGTTTTCCCATATTTCATCAGTTGTATTATATTCATTATCATACATAAAGTGATCTACTAAAACAAAACGCGTTCTTACAATTTCCTTCAAACGCTTTTTATTTTTCGGATCGGCAATAGTTAAATCAATCAATTCTAATGCCCGATAAAATGCTGCTAAACTTTTTTCTTTATCATTTTTTCGTTTCCAATTAATGGTTCTTCCTATTTCTGTACCAATATTTGCAAGTTGTTCAAGTAAACTAAATTTAGACCATCGTTCTTGCGTAAGCCCTTCATGCATCATCATTTTTTTACCAAGCCATTAACAATAGACAAAATAACCTTTTGTATTTCTGGACTATCAACACCACGAGAACAATTATCCTGTGAAGGACGTAAATTAATCATTGAATCAAATTCAACAAAACTTTTATTTTTTTCAGCAGGATGAAAATTAATTCCCCATAAATTTTTCTGCAAAGAACCATTTTCAAGTAAAAAAAATTCTTGATCAACATGCATATCCGCATCAACAACCATAATTTTTTTTTCAATGTCAACGACAGCTTTTACAATTCCGCCAAACATTTTTTTAGACATATCCTCAAGTATCTCAAGTGAAATTTTTTCGTTAACTAATTGCATAATATCCTCAAAGATAAAACTAATTATACCTATAACCTCAGTATAATTAGTTTTTAGTAACAACACTAATCACTTTTCATGTTCCGTATAAAACGCCACTGCTTCTGCCCATTTTTTGGGTGTTCCGGTATCAAAAAAACGCCCCTTAATTACGTATGCAAACACCGGTTCACCGTTTTGTACCATTTGATCAAGCGCATCAGTCAACCAATATTCCCCAGATCTTCCTGGTTGCAATCGATCTAAATAATCAAACACACGAGATGAAAGTACAAATCGGCCAATAACGGCTAAATTTGATGTAACTTCTGTAATTACCGGTTTTTGTTTTAAACCAGAAACAGCAAATACTCCATCACCCAAATCTTTTTCAATTTCAACCATGCCATACGCAACCATATCTTCTTTTGAAACTTCCTCAACCGCAATAACCGAACCGCCATACAATTGCGCAACTTCAATTAATTGTCTAATGCATGGCACATCACAATACATAACATTATCTGGCCACATCGCAGCAAAATATTCATCATTAATAAATGGTTGTGCACATAATACTGCATACCCAACACCAAGGCCAGTTAATGAATTGACATACCGAAAGTTCATTTGCAAACATAAGTTGTTCAATCCTGTCAAAAAATGAAACTTATTTCGCGTTTTTAACCAATCATCAAGTTCTGGATTAGGATTAAAATAATCAAACAACCCATCTTTATGACCACTTGTAATAAAAAGACATTCATTAATTCCAGAACTTTCAGCTTCTTCAACTACATATTGAATTGATGGTTTTCCATTTGCAATGGGAACCAATTCTTTTGGTACCGTTTTTGTAAACGGCAAAAATCGCGTTCCACGTCCTCCAACTGGAATTACTGCTTTTGTAACTTTAATCTGTTTTTGCGCTGCAATTTGCATATCTGAATGCACAGCAAATAATTGTGTTGAAATAAACATACATATTAAAAATTTTTTCATTACTAAATCCTCTTTTTTAAAAAAATACTTTTACGCTTACTCATGCAAGTATGCAACCGTTTCAAACCAATTTTTGGGATTACCTGTATCAAATAATTTTCCATTAATACGACATGCAAGTACTGGCTTGCCACATCTAATTAAATCTGCAATTGCATCGGTCAACCAATATTCGCCAGTTAAACTCAATGGAATTATTTCAAGCGAATCAAAAATGTCAACTGAAAGTACATACCTACCAATAACTGCCAAATTTGATGGTGCATCTTCAAGTTTGGGTTTTTCAACAACATCTGTCACCCGATACACATTTTCTGCATATTGTTCCTCGTATGCGATTACTCCATATGCACTTACCAAATCTTCTGAAACCTCTTGCACTGCAATAACTGATGCGTCAAACATATTCGCAACATCAATTAATTGTTTCATCGCAGGTACATCGGAAACTATTGGATTGTCCGGATATAACACACCAAAATAATCGCCTGTAATGTATTCACGCGCACACATTACCGCATGCCCAGTGCCAAGTGGCGCATTTTGAATTACACCTCGCACAGAAATTGAAAGACAAAGCTCATTAAGTTTTTCAAGATAATGCAATTTACCTCGAGTCTCAAGAAACGCATTTAATGCATGATCAATTTTAAAATATTCAACAAGCGATTGCTTACCTTTACTGACAACCAAAATAACATCGGTCAATCCAGAATCAGCAGCTTCACGAACAACATATTCAATTGAAGGTGTTCCATCTTTTATGTGTACAAATTCTTTTGGCACTGATTTTGTCATCGGCATGAATCGTGTACCCAAACCAGCTGCAGGAATCACCACCTGCATAATGTCATCTGCACAAACGAAAAAAAATTGTATCAAAAAAAATAAACCCAAAAAAATTTGCTGCATAACTCTTCCTTTTATTGTAACTACTCTTGTTGTTTTTGTACCACACAAATAAAAGTCATGCAAATTTGATTTACACACCAAAAAAAAAAAATACTTATTATTTCTTGACGAAATTACAATCATAATCTACGTTTGTAATCGTTATAAGAAATAATTATTATCACAATGATCATACAAGGATTTTTATGAGTCAGACAAAAAAGAGTTCAACTTTTTCTAAATTATTACTGAGTATTTTTATACTTGGAAGTTTTTCACAAAATATACAATGTATTACTTTGCCACGCAAAACACTCATTGCCTCGTTTTGCATCTTAGGTGGTATAAATGCACTCTGGAATAAATTAGCAGAACGTGCTGGAAGTAGTGATATTGCAAAACGTGCTCAAAAAGCAAAAACTGCTCCTGAAACAATTGCAGAGTTAAAACCAAAATGGAAAAATGGCACAATTACATCGCAAGAACGCAAAGAGTTACTCAAAGCGATATGGCACATTATTGACGCTGAATGGATTGGTTTTTATAAAAAACCAAAAGAACGTATTAACATATCATATAAATTAATTGATGGTCGCACCATCGCTTGCGACTACAAAGAAAAAACAAGTGGTTCTATTGGGATTGGTAAAATTTACCAAAATATTGAACTATTATGTGGCGGTAAAAAACTATTACAAACAATCGGATCATTTGTTATTGGGGTTTTTATTTTAGAAAAAATATTAACTACAGATTTGAAAGACCTTGAAAAAACAGTTAAAGAAATTCTTCGCTTAATAATAATGAGCGATGAAAAACAATTGCAAGAAGTAAACAAATAATAATAACCAAAAGGATTTACTATGAATACATCACTGTTTAAATACACATTGTTAACATTGTTAGTTGCAATGAGTAGTGCAAACTTGCAAGCAGATAAAGAATCAGAAGCAATAAAAATTGCTCTTCTTAAGGAAATAAATGCTAACCTTAAACCTGTAAAAAAAAGCTGTCCGCTTAGCACAGTAAAAAAATTAATTATAGAACATCCAATCCCTGCAGCCACAGTAATTTCAGCAGTCGCGATACTTTCGTGGGTACATAAATTTAGAAGTCGTGATGGAGACTGGGACACTCGTTTTGACAAGAGCAAATTAACAACTGATACATTACGACAAGTTTGGTACTTCATTGCTGATGAAATTCTTGGTCACGCTGGTGAAGTTACAAAGGTAGAAATACAACGCGTTACTAACGATGGTACATATGAGTTAAAAGCAAAAAAAGAAGTCTGCGCACCTCATGGTGTTGTAGGATCAGTACTTGGATATGCTAATGAAGTACTTAAAACTAAAAAAGCATTATTGGCAGTTGCGGCTATTGTTGCATGGATCAATACATGTAGCCAAGCAAAATGCTGTAAATAATAGATAATTACATAAATACTATTTTATAGGCCCTCATTTTTGAGGGTCTTTTTTTATGCCCCTTCCAATCAGCCCATCGCGACTGTTTTCAGTCTGAATTAAACCCGTTTCTTTTTTGACCAATTTAATCCCTTATTGTATTATATAGATAGAAAAACACTATATATTCAATAAAAACCATAACTATAGGGACGTTATGAATACAAAAAAAACAATTTATTTGCCAATATTACTTGTTGGACTTGCTATTGGAGCAATTCCATGCTCAGTTCATGCTTCAGATGAGGGTTCATCAAAATTGAGTACTATCGCATCTTGCATTAAAGAAAATAAAACAAAAACAATTTTTATAACAGCAGTTATATGGAATATAATTGACAAATATCTGACTGAAAAAGGTAACAAACTTGTGGATGAACCATTCATCAGCAAGAGCACAACAACATTAAAAGAGCGTATTCTCCACAAACTTAATGAAATTATTGGCTACCGAATCAAAAAGAAACGAAAAGTAAAAATGGTAACTGAAATGAATGGTAGAAAGATCGAACAAGATGGTGATGAAATAATAGAAACAGAACTTGAATCTCAAGGCCTTGGTTGGCTAATGGACATGATAGTAAAACCATTCAAAGGCATCAATCTTAAAGAAGTGCAGGAGTTTTGGAATTTTCTATTTCCTGACCAAGATTAATCCATCATTATTTGATAAATAATATTTACAGCGCTGCCCTCAAAAATATCGATTTTTTAAAATGGAGTCATATTATGAATACAAAACTAGCTATTGCCATCACTACGCTTCTTGGCGTATGTGCAAATACCGGAATGTACTTTACATATAACTATATTGCGCAAAAACCAATTTCCAAAAAAACAACAATCATATTACCTCAACTTGACGATGAGCTTGCAGAATATATTTTCACAACAAAAGAACGGTATGTATATTCAGAAGATATCATACGTCTGTATGAACCTCTTTACACACTTGTCAACGAAGAACAAAATAAAGCGTACGAAAAACATATGAATAAATTAGTGTTGCACTTCCATGATGTTTATAATCGTTGCAAGCGATCAATTTTTAGAACAAAATATAATAATTTACCATCTATGCAATGTGTCTATGTTATTGAAAAAATGACACGCCTACTTGAAAAACGATGCGAACATGAACATGCGTACGATTTACAAATAATTAGAAACTATCTTGTTACTACTGAAGAATATAGACAAGAAAAGTTAGTACAAGCAAAAAAGAAAAAGTTTAGCCCGCTAAGTTTACTGAAACTTTCATTTGGTATTGTTAAATTTATCTAAACATCATTGTATACTTGGGTGTTGCGCATATAACTTAGATACAAAGGAATAAGCTTCAAAGCATCATCAACATCTTTTGTTACAAAAAAGCGCAACACTGCTTTTAAATTGTTATGATTATCCGTGTGCAAAAAGTAACCCTGCTTCTGAACTATGTTATCACTTTTTCCTATCTCATATTGCTGATCAAGTACAATTATTTTTTTTTGTTCATGATCATTCTCATCATCAATTAATGTAATTATTTCTTTTTTATGTATATCTACCACTGTAAATTTAATACTATCATTTACATCTCCATATTCCCTTGAACATGAAATAAGATATGGTGCTACATACAAGAGATTACATCTAAAAAAATTTTCCACATCCTGATTATCATCAAATAAAACTTTTTGTATAGTTATTGGACACAGCTTATCTTTATACACATCAAATAATAATAACATGTGTGTAGACAAATCTTCTATACCATTCCAATCTTTTGTGTGCACCACAAATGTATTATTTGAAGAATGAAGAAATTCAATTTCATCTGATAATATTACACGAAAAGATATTTGCTTACCTTCTTTTGTATGAAAAAAAAGAGTAAAATTCCTACCTTCATGTTTGCAAATAGTAGCAATATATTGTCCATCACTACTTACCGCCACATGTTTATCACAACAAATCTCTGTATTTTGCATTACAGATAGTATTTGCTTAATATGAAGCAATTCTTTCATATTAAACATATCAACAACATGCATACAGCGCACTCTATTTTCTAAATCTTGAGTAACATACAAATGCGATGCAAGACATACCATACCATTATTACTCATTTTAACAATGTATTCATCATCATAATCGTGTGGAAACTCTAGTTCTACATACTCGTCAGTACTAATTTTTCGAACTTCATCTTTCTGATATTTTCTCAATAATAACGATGCTTTACTGCGAATATATTTTACTACACTTTTTTGAAATAGATATTCACTAAATAAATCTTTATTCTCACCTATAAACGTATTCACATTATTTTTATATCTCATTTTTTTTAGAATATGCGGCACAACCTGATCAAAAAATTCATCCTTCCAAATAAAATATTTCACAAATTCAGGAGAAACGCTTGTCAAAAGTGTATGTAAATTAGATTCTAATGTAAAATTATCTTCATGAACATTATCTTCTTCAACTTCTTGATAATATTGCTCCAAATCTAACGTTAATTTTATTACTTTTTTACAATCATCAAAAGATGATTCATTCAAATCAGAAAGATCAATAACAGGAAATTTATGCATCTGTTCGTATCCAGATAATCTACCAGAATAAGTAATTAACGGATGATCTTTTTTTAAAAAAAAACTTTGTTTTTGATTATTATTATCGCAAAAAGTCAAACATATTTTTGATAAATCTTGATAAGTAACTTTTTTAAAAATTGAACAACCATCACCTCCTGACAAAATAACATTTGAAAAAAAAATAACAAGAAAAGAAACAAATGATAAAAAAATAGTCATACAGCCCCATACAAAATACTTTACCCTGTAGAAAACTGTACTATTTTTTTATTCAAAAAAGCAATGTTACACTTGGATACTTGCTTCAGCGGAAACACCTTTCTCTTGTGTTTGCATCCTAACACTATCTTGTTTTTCTAATGTAGCACTAACCAGTCCATAAAATAACGGATTTGGTGATTCAAATCGCGATGTAAATTCAGGATGCGCTTGTGATGCGACAAAAAACGGATGATATGCAAGTTCAATATATTCAACAAGCTCAGTACCATCTTCACGCAAATGAGTACCAGAAACAACTAATCCTTTTTCTTGCAACCGATTGACATACGCAGGATTAACCTCATATCGATGACGATGACGTTCAGACACTACAATATTTCCCGATTTTGTCGTTTTTACAATTCGTTGTGAATCTTGTTTGTATAATTTTTCAACTAATGTATTTTGTTTTAATTGCGCACTATACGCGCCTAAACGCATTGTACCACCATACTTCCCTTCTTTCATTACTTCTGTCTGATATTCAAGTAATGTAATAATAGGATCAATTGTGTGCGGATCAACCTCAACAGTATGAGCGTTTGCAATACCGCATACATTACGTGCAAATTCAACAACAGCCAATTGCAATCCATAACAAATTCCTAAAAACGGAATGTTATTTTCTCGTACCCATTGAATTGCAATCATTTTTCCATTCACACCCTGTGTACCAAATCCACCAGGAACAATAATACCATCACACTTACCAAGTATATCTTGTGCTGATACTTTATTATTTTCTAAATCTTTAGAATCAACCCAAATAATATCAATCCCAACACCATGATGCACACCAGCATGTGTAAGCGCATGATTAACCGACAAATAAGTATCGGACAAATCATAATTTCCTGTTGACATATATTTACCAACAATACCAATAGTTACTTTTTTTTCTGGAGCAACAATAGTTGAGACATATTTCTTCCATAAAGACCAATCGGGAGTAGTTTTTTGAGTAAGCCCTAATTTTAAAAGTAACTTTTTACCAAACAATTCTTTTTCAAGTTCTAGTGGTACGCGATAAACAGAATCAGTATCAGGTGCAGATAAAATAAAATCTGAATGCACATGTGCACATGCTTCAACTTTCTTTTTTCTTACATCGTCAATTGCATCTGTTCCACGACAAATAATAAAATCAGGAACAATGCCCTGTTCCCCAAGCATTCTAATTGCTTGTTGTGTTGGTTTTGTTTTCATTTCATTGATATGGTCAGGAATGGGTAGATATGTAACAAGTGAATATACAACCGACTGCGGTCCCAACTCACGCTCAATAGATTTAAGAGCAAATAAAAATGGTTCATTTTCATAATCACCAACCGTACCTCCAATTTCAATCACTGCAACATCATATCCCTGAGCTGCCTGTTTGATACGATCTGCAATTTCACCTGTAATGTGTGGAATATACTGAACTGTTTGACCTAAATATTCGCCTCTTCGTTCTTTTTCAATAACTGCATGATACACTTGACCCGTTGTTATTGAATTTTTTTTGAATAAATTCTCATCAATAAATCGTTCGTACGTTCCAAGATCTTGATCTATTTCTCCACCATCTTCAGTTACCCAAACTTCGCCATGTTCAGTTGGTCGTAATGTACCCGCGTCAAAGTTAATATACGGATCAATTTTAATCAATGTAACATTGTATCCATATTTTTTTAAAATTTTTCCAATCGATGCAGTAATTATACCTTTTCCTACACCAGAAATTACACCACCAGTAACTACGACATATTTTGTTTTATTCATATCCACAAACGCGCCTCCCAATAAAAACATAATAACCCCCATACCCTGACTGGCTATGAGGATCAAAATAAATCTATATTACATATACCTTATTGGAAACTTATTCTACCATAAAAAAGAGAGATAATAAAAATCTATCCAAATAATATTTCATATTCTTTTTGTTTTGGAATATTAAGACCAAGCGCATCCATTGTGCGGATGTCGCATTGCAAGTCTTGATCATAATCACCATACGACATACCATCTAATACATACTCGATTCTCTTAAAATCAACGTGGCTTTTTAATTTCTGAGGATCATAATCTTGCATTGTCGCCATAGATTTATAATCACGATAATAATCATCATCAGAATAGCGACCGCCATATTTAAAAATAATACCTTTTTTTGTTTGATCATTAGTTTCAGAAATTACAGAACGCCATTGTTCATATGTTTTTTGATTTAAAATTTTAGGCAAATCACAACCAACATTTTTCATAAGTTGAAATACATACGCAAGCATATTTGGTGACAATGTTCGTGCCGCCCAATGACCAATTCCAGAACCACTTCGATCCTGTACTTGCAAGTTTCGAGTATCCGGATCATTAACAAGTAATCGTATGAAATTTTTTGGATCATTTATTAACGATGTTAATAAAAGTTCCTTTTTCCCATTTTCACTTTTCAAAGATGCTCCAGATAATAATTTTGCATATCTTTTAGTCCCAGTTTTAAAACCTCTGGAATTTAAATCTTTTTCTATGTATTTCGGAAACATTTCTAACATGCAACTATAATTTTCTTTTACTACTTGTTGGCAAACTTTATTGTCTTTAAGCTCTTGAGTAACATCACAAATTAATTGTTCATTTTTCATTTTTTTAATATTTTTATACAACTGTTTATACAGCTTTGACAAAATCACTACCGGCAACTTTCTATTATTGTCTTCCTTAAATAATAATATCTGTAGATCATCAAGTGATAACAACTCACATACTATTTGCAACGGTAATTTACCCGATCTACACAAAACATGTAACAATGTTTGTTCACCCTCAAATTGATTTTTTTTAATTTCTTGCGCTTGCAAAGAGAGAACTTGCGCACACCACCAATGCCAATTATCTGGACGTTCTTCCCAAAGATGCTCCACGGCTTTGGGGCTCAACAAACATTCTGAAAGAAATGTTATACATTCTTTTTCTGAACATTTTTCAAAAATATATTGAACCAATGAGTATTGTTTTTGCGGAGTAAACCTACCTATATACCCAATACGCATGAGCTCTGTTACATCAATTGGAAACCGCGATAATAAAAAACGCAATGCCTTACTGCCAACTGATATGTCAAATTTTTTTTTACAATAGTTTATGTTAGCCAACGTTAAAACATAAAAAAATATATTTTTACTACAGGCACCCGACAAATAAGTACGTTCCGCTTCATATATAGGATAAATATTTTGTGAACATAGCACTGTTAAAAGTTTTTCATGTTTATATGTAAAATTATTTTCAATAATTTTATTAAATAACAAATGAAAGAAGGATGCACGAGAAAAACTGTAACCACATACAGCATTTAGATCAATTCCTGTATTGTGTAATAATTTTATATAATGCAATAAACTGTCATTTGCAGCACTACCTTCAATATAAAAACAACAAAACCTATAAAAAATTAACGCTCGTTGTTCATAACGATGATTAATCAAAATTTCCTCATAAACCGGAAGGCGACCTATAATATATTCAAACAAACCACCTACTTGAGAAATTTGCTCTTGACAACCACCCTTCAAAGCATCTATAAACAACTTTACAGTCTTAAACAATAAACTCTTTTTATGATCTTGAAGTTCCAAGCCGACATCTATTTGAAGAAAATCAATACTATACCTAAGCAATTTTTTTAGCCATAACAACAGATTTTGAGTATACGAATTAGCAAGCTCTGAAAATAATTTTGAAATTAATTTTTTCAATTTTTCAGGATTTTTTGCCCCATATTTACAACAAAAACTATATAATAAATAATTATCATCTGGAGAGTGATTCTTAAAATACTTAATCAGTGTTTCTTCTAAAGCAAAACACTCTATATACTTATCTTTCAGAGCAACCAAATGTTTTTGAGAATAACTATTATCAAAAAATAATGACATTAATTTCGTTTCCCTAACATCAAAAATTTCAATGATTTTTTCAATAATTAAGAAAATATTAGCGCATTTTTTTTTATTTTTATAACAATCAAAAACTTCATCACAAACTTTTCGGCGAATTTCTTCTTTTTTCTCTGAATACGCCCCATTACACGATTCTTGCATGTTAAATTTAGTCAACATACCAAAAAATACTTTTGCTCTTTTATTGGAAGGATTAGAACAATAATAATTACTCACTAATTGTAAAATGTTTGTTTTTTTGTTTTTATAGTAAAAAAACTTCTCGAAACAACTTTTACCTGTCCACAAGCTCCAATACCCCTCAATGAAAAACTCAATATAATCACACAATTTATCTTCTGTATCAATCTCAGATAAATTCAATAACTTCAACAATAAAGGCTTCAAATTGCATGTTTCAAAAGAGATTTCTAGCCAATCATAAATGTTATCAAGCTGTATTTCATCATCTTCACACCACAAACAATACTGATAAAAACGATCTATAGTCTCTATAGGTAAAGACTCTATAAGTTTCCCAATTAAACTTTTAAGCTCTTTTAGTTTTTCCATAGGCTTTATATCGTCACTATTTTTATCTGCTATAATGCACTTTTCATAGTCCTTTACCAAGTTTTTTAAAAACTTTTCACAATTATTACTAAAACCTTCTTCAAATCTACTAAAAGATAAACAAAAATTTCTTTTTTTCGAAAGATCAAAATAAATCTCTAGATACCCCAATAAACACTTTTTATACTCATCATTTCCGCAAGATTTATAACACTCATAAACTTTATTCAAAATAAGAAAAGAATTTCCAAAATACTCCCAAAAGCAATCTACTAAAACCAAGTCATCATTAGGTTCAAAATTACACTTCTCTAAATCAAGTAAATTCCTTTTCAATAATGCTCTATATAAATTATATCTAAGAAATTCTGGCAAAAATTTTAAACGTTTACTCAAGCCCAATACAATCTGAGTTCGCTCTTTCTTTTTACACTGTGCCAAATAAAAAGTGATAAAACCAAGCAAAAACGAAGAGCTCCATACAAAATTTTTAAAATAGACATTTTGCCAAATACTTTCACCTTCTGACACTAATTCTTGATTATCATCAGGTAAACTCTCTGTATCACCACTATCCTTAGCAATACAGCCAACTCCACTCAAACTGATTAATATAAATAAAAAAAATGATCGATAGTTCGTAACCATGATATATATGACTCGCCTAATTTATGTAGTAATTTACTTTTCATTATAACCCATTATCACTTATTTGATAAGCAAAAAATAGCAAAAAGTACATAGTAATTACACAAAAACTATATTTCAAAAAAAACAAATGCTACATTTAAACAAAAAGGACCAATACATGAAATACATACTCATATTACTATTATTCACTTCTTTTTCAGTTTTTGCATCCGAACTAGAAGATTTTATACAAGTAAATCAAGATACACTTGAAGGTATTATAGTAATGTACAGCCAATACAAAAAAATCAATCTACAATTACGTCCACCAAAAATTTACAAACAATACTCTGACATATTAGATCGAATGAACCATTTGTACAAACAACTTAGAAATATACAATATATCACAAATAAACGGTGCAAAAAACCATCATTTAACAGTGTTTACAATGTACTTGTATCGCTTAATGCGCTTGAGAAAAAATTTAAAATCCTCAAAAATATAAAAAAATTAAAACGAAATCACAAAAATACAATTACAAACTTGCAAACAGAATATTTATCTGAAATAATTTTTAATTATAAAAATAGTATTTATGATTAGATTACTTTGCAGCTCTAGATCCTAAAGCAGTGCGAGAGTATTTCGCACCATCAAGTTCAGGACGACATATAATAAGTCGTTTTACGAACTTTGCAATGCCAATTTTTTACGCTCTTCACGCTCAGCATTGCGCAACTCGTTGACAATATCATCAAGATCACCCAAAATAACACGATCCAGTTTTTTAAGGGTTAAATTAACACGATGATCAGTCACACGGTTTTGCGGAAAATTATATGTACGAACTTTTTCTGCACGCGCACCACCACCAACCATTTCACGACGCTTTTGTCCAACTTCAGCCATCTCTTTTTCTTTTTGATGCGCCAAAATTCGCGACTGCAACATCTTCAATGCTTTATTTTTATTTTTAAGCTGTGAACGTTCATCTTGGCAAGATACTACCGCACCAGTTGGAATATGCGTAATTCTTACTGCTGAATCTGTTGTATTGACATGTTGACCACCCGCACCACTTGCGCGAAATACATCAATACGCAAATCCGCAGGGTTAATTGTTACATCAACTTCTTTTGCCTCAGGAAAAACAGCAACCGTTGCGGTTGAGGTATGCACTCGGCCTTGTGTTTCTGTTTTTGGAACCCGTTGCACACGATGTACACCAGCTTCAAATTTTAGATTACCATACACATCTTTACCTTGAATGTGCAAAGTAACATCACGAATGCCACCTAAATCAGTTAAACTCTCTGAAGCAATTGCAACACGCCAATGTTTTGTTGCTGCATAATTTGTATACATTTTAACCAAATCAGCAGCAAATAATGCCGCCTCTTGTCCACCTGCACCGGAACGAATTTCCAAAAATACTGATCGATTATCATGCTCATCTCGCGGCACAAGCATATCTTCAAGTTCTTGCAATTTTGCTTTTTTTTGCGCAGTAAGATCTTCAATTTCAATCTCAAACAATTGACGCATTTCATCATCATCTGTTGTTTCCATTTGAGAACGCGCGTCATTAATTAATTTTTCAATACTCTCAATTTCAGTATATCTATCAATTAAATTAGATAATTGCCCAAGCTCTTTTTGTAAATCACGACGTTTTTTTGCATCAACATACTCAGAAGAAAGCGCGTCAACAATTTCTTGATGACGCGTTTTGAGTGCTATGATATCAATTGACATGTAATTTTACTACTTCTTTGTAGTTTTTTTTGTATTAACTTTTTTTGCATTGACTGCATATTTTTTCTGGAATTTCTCAATTCGACCAGCAACGTCAACAAATCTTTGCTCACCACTATAAAACGGATGACACGAAGAACAGAGCGTATTTTTAATCTCTTTTACCGTTGAACGTGTTTTAAATGTTGCGCCACATGCACATGAAGCTGTTATTTCATTAAGTTCAGGATGAATACCTTTTTTCATACAAAAGCCCTTTATATGCTTATTTTAATAATTTATCAATACAGTTTTTGGATTATAGGCATCTTTTCAATGCCATTATAATATTACTTTACTCAAAAAGAGCCGTTTTGTAAAATTAACCAACCGATAATCGATCAACTTCCTTAACGACCAACTGCTTAATCATTGCAAGAATTTCTGCAATTTTTTGCTGATTACCTTTAAATAATATGCCATCTTGCGGACATAAAATCAATTTTACATCCTCATCATCAAGACTTACAATCTTTAATCCATCAGACATACGAATTGTCGTGCTATAAAGCCCGCTCTGTTGCAAGTGACCCACAATAATATGAAACATTTGCGTTGTTCCAATAACCGGAAACATACCGATATCAAGTGCATATTGGTCTTTTTTTGTGGTTTCAAGTAATGCCATGCGATTAAAACCATAAGCCAATAACATTGGAGCAGCAACTGTGGTTAACACAATTACCACAACACTAATTACATATTGATGCATTAAAACAAATCCAGAACCATACATAATCGTTGCAATAACAAGCCCAACCTCACCTCGAGCAACCATTGATGCACCAAATAAAAATGATTCAAGAGATGTCCATCGACGTTTATCAAGTCCGTACCAATAATTTGTCGCACTGGTCGACATGTAACAACTGAGTAATTTTGAAGCAATTGCAACAACCAACAATAACAGAACAATAGCCCAATCAAACAAAGAAAGCACACGCATATTAAGTGTTAAACCAATTGATCCCAAAAAAATTGGTAATAATATTTTATTAACAAACGGAGAAAATACTTTTTCTGCAACATGACTACGATCACCCATACGATGAAATAACCCTGCAAAATATGCACCCGTAATTCCTGCAAGTCCGCCTAAAAGTTCTGCACATGCAAAATAGAATAACATAAAACTTGTAGCCACAACCGGCAACAAATGTAACATATGTGCTGATTTTAACCAACGTAAAAAACGTGGAATACAGGTATAGCCAAACGCAATTAAAAATAAAAACGTACCAACCATAGCCATTAACGCAGACCAAATTGAACTATGATGATGTCCTGAGGCAAACGAAATTGAATACGAACCTAACATACCAGTTTGCACCATTAGAAAAAATAACGAAACAATAATTACTGCAATAATATCATCAATCACCGCAGCGCCAAGAGTGGCTTTTGAAGAACGTAAATGCATTTTGCGTTTCTCAAATAACATTGCAATAGGAATAGAGACGCTCGTTGCTGCAAAAATTATACCAATTGAGAGTGACTGTAATATATCCCACATTCCACCCAAACCATAATAAATTGCACTCGACACCATAACTATAGGTACAACCGCACCTAAAAACCCTGCACTAACCGCAGTAAAACCAATTGATGCAATATCACGCAAATCAGTCTCATGCCCTGCAACCCACATCAAATACGAAATGGTAATTGCAGAAGAAAAGACAGTTATTAAAAAAATAATCAGATCAATGGTGAATACTGAATACAAATTACCTGAAGAATAGTCGGGCAACATTAAGTTACTATCAAAAACCGGCCACGATGCAATATTTAACATCGATGGACCCAATGCTATACCTGCCAAAATTCGTCCCGCAATAACCGGCATATGCAACGTTTTGTTTAAAATTTTTCCCATCGCGATTGTCCAAAATAAAAGCACTCCGCAAAAGAGTGCAAATGTGGCGACAAACGTTGGCTGCATTCCTGCGTGTAATAATAACCCTGAAGGAATTGTTCGCACTTGAGACATTGAATGTGAAATCATCAGACTGGCCCCTTGGCAAAAAACGTAAAATACCCGAAACTACACACGTTTCATCTTTTACTATATAACAAAAACGGCAGGAGTCTACTACTTTTTCATGAAAAAAAGAAAAAAACCCCGAATCACTTCGAGGCTTGTCATTATAATTTTTACAAACTATTATGCATCTTGATGAAAATAGTTCCATCCAAGGTGTGCTACCAAAACACCAATAGACAATCCAACGACACCTACTCCAGTGCATTTTAACCAAGACCACTTATTATTTAGTTTTTTAGAATTATGTTTTTCAATAAACTCGTCCAGTTCTTTATCACTAAGAACAGGACGATCCTTAATTGATAAATAACGCTCGGGAATATACGGATTAGGAATCCCATTCTCATCTAAATTTTCTTTGTATTTATTATCACTATTAATATCATCATCACTATTTAAGAAACATTTTTTCAGTTTCTTAACTGTTTCACAGCAACTATAAAGCAAATTTTCGTTTTTTTCACCTAATTTGTTTTTTTCACCTAAATCATTGTAAAAATGAAAAGAACTCATCCAACGACTTGCTTTTTCCAATATAAAATATAATTTTACAACATTAAGTTTTTTAGGATCTTGTGAAATTAAATCAAAAAAATCACTTAAACTTTCTTTGTAAAGCTTTGGATGAAAACACATATTTCCTTTTCCAGATGATTCAATTTCAAGATTATAACGTTTATCGTTACCATAAGAACCAATATCATCTTCATCAAAATTATAATTTTCTACATAATTAATATATTTATTGAAATCTTTTTCTAAATTTTTAACATCACTAATAAAATCTTCATTTTCAAAACAATCAATAGTTGTATTTGCATACTTTGATAAATTTTGAGCTAAATTCTCCATTTCTTCCTGATCATCATTATAACAAATAACTGCATACCCCCCCATATAATCAAACGTATAAGTTCCTTTTGTAGGCATATAATCTCCTTTTGTAGGCCCAATGTCACTATAACTAGCAAAAACGCAACTATTAACTCCAAATACAATCAAAACTAATTGTAGCCCTTGAATACATTTTTTTGATAATTCTTTTTTCATAATTTTCCTTTGATGTAAAAACATACTACGTATTTAAAATATCTACAAATTAAAAAAGACCGAACAAAACGATCTTTTTTAATTTCAATGGCGGGGCTGACGAGACTTGAACTCGCGACCTTCCGCGTGACAGGCGGACGCTCTGACCAATCTGAGCTACAGCCCCACACCATAATTTTTTAATAATTCATAATAATATAAACTGGCGCAGCCAGGCGTAGCCCCAAGGGGGCGAAGACTGGCTCCTCGGACTGGACTCGAACCAGTGACCTAACGATTAACAGTCGTTTGCTCTACCAACTGAGCTACCGAGGAACTGACAGTTTTTATTACTTACTTACAATAATGTCAAAAATAGTTTACAAAAATTTAAAATAATTAGCAAATAATTAAACACTAAAAGTACTTCTAAATTCACAAAGCGCTAAGTCCAGCCGTCGCCAACCGTTTCGTAAAACTCACCGGTTAAGGCTATGGCGGACATAAAACCAAATTACTGAAAGTAATTTAATTTTATGGTGGGCGGTACAAGATTCGAACTTGTGACCCCCAGTTTGTAAGACTGATGCTCTACCAACTGAGCTAACCGCCCTAATTACCCTGATGATCAAAATATTAAAGCAAACAAAACCGATTGTCAAAAAAAATATGAAAAATCTTTTCTAATATTGTCTTTTACGTTATGATACAAACAATCAAATAGCCGATTAAGAGAAACAAAAAGGAGATACGTAGAAATGTACCATCATATAAAAAATATTTTCATCATACTCCTTTTTCTAGCCTTTACACCCCGTATTTTACGCACCATACTGCGTAACTATAATTCTGTAATTGAACCGCGAGCACACATTGGAATAATCTCAATAACTAATGCAATTCATTCTTCCTCACCATACATAGAACAACTCTATGCATTTTTTTCAGATGAGAGTATAAAAGGTATTTTACTTGTTATTGATTCTCCAGGAAGCACTGCCGGCGCAGGAAATAGTTTATACGATGAAATTAAAACACTAAAAAAAGAATACCCAAAACCAATTATTACATTGGTTGAAAATTTATGTACATCGGGTGCATATTGGATTGCATGCGCAACTGATCATATTGTTACACCTGGAAGTGGCGTTCTTGGCAATATTGGCACACAATTTAATTCTATACACATTCACAAGTTATTAGAAAAATATGACATTGAATATACAACAATATCAAGCGGAAAATACAAAACAGTTGGCAATCCGTTTACCCCATTAACTACCGAACAAAAAGAGCATATTCAACATATTCAAGATGATATTTATAAACAATTTGTTGAGGTTGTTGCAAAAGAACGTAAACTTTCGCTTTTGCAAGTTAATACCTGGGCAGATGGAAAATTATTTACCGGAAGACAAGCTGTACAACTTGGCCTTGCTGATAGCAATGGATCTTTACAGCATGCGACACACGTATTAAAAGAAAAAGCGTTTATTGATGGATCAATCGAATGGGTGCGTCCCTTGCAGCCATTTAATGTATTAAAAACATTATTTGGCAAACAATACAACAGTGTTAATGCTAACATTGTAAGTTATATTATAACATCACTATTGCAACAAATTATGTAGATGCAAGCACTGAACAATATTTTATTTTCTTCAAATCAACTGCCGACACAAGCACAATATCATGATATAATTCTCCTGTTTTTACACGTGCAATTGCACCAAGTGCAAATCCAGCAGGAACCAATGTACCTCGCGCACTGGTGTATACCATATCACCAACTGAAATTTTTTTTATGTGACTAACATGTGACAATACAAGCGAATGCGCACTATTAACCCCAGATACAACCCCTGAAATTCCTGTTTTATGGCAACAACTTCCAATAGCGCTATTTTTATCAGTAATCAGCCGTACTTTTGCATACTGTGGATATACCTCAGTTATAATTCCAACAAGAGAATTGTAATGAATAACAACCATACATTCTTTAATGCCATTTTTTTGTCCCGCATCAATCAAAAAGTATTGTTCCTGATCTGACAAACATCTCGCCAAAATCTGCACACTAGACAAAGATATGTTCTCATATCGCTTACAAAACTGACGAATAGTTTTTGTTTCATTAATATAAAATAACGTTGATGCAAGTTTACAATTATTTTTTCTAAGATTATTATTTATATCTTGTAATTGATGAAGCTGATTATATAATTTTTGTTTTGTTTTATATTTTATACCCTGCGTATACGCATATAATTTTAAACATGGATACGCAAAATATGAACATACTTTTTTTGTATCATAAAAATAAAATGCTGCACATATTGTTATTGCAAAAAAAAATTTTACTATCTTAACTTTTATTGTCACTATCGATTCATCACCATCTCTATTTTATTACTCTATACTTGATAAAGTATTACAAGAAACCGACAAAAAATAAAGTAGTAACTTTATTCTAAAATTTCATATCAAATGTAAGTTGCGGCCCACCTTGTTTTGACATACACATACCAAAATCAACAGAGCGATCAAAACAAACATAACTATCAATAACTTTGTTTGCAGCAACAGCATACATTGCGCCAAAAGTGGCACCTGCAATCATTTGTGAAATATAATGGCGATTACATGCTAAAAAAGTAGCACCTACAAAAACTGCAAGAGAACCAAGCGGAACTCCGTAAGTAGGACCGTACCGCACACCATATAATACTGCCAAATAGGTAAGTTCCGCCAAATGCCCCGAAGGAAATCCCCCAGTACAGCGCACTTCAGGACTAAACTTTTCATGGTGCGGACGTAAACAAATATCAAAGCGCAACTTCTTAATTAAATCTTTTGTTATCAAAACAAAAGGCATTCCAGTCAACATTACTTGCGCTGTAATTTGTTCTTCGGGATCTCTACTAAAAAAAGCCTTTGAGCCTAAAAATAAAATTGGTGGCGCAATACTATATTTTGCTAAATTTTTACACCACGATGGCGGCTTATTAATATTTTTTTGCTTTTCTTCATCAAAAAAATGTTTTTGCAAACGCTCATCAATCATACGCGCACCAATAAAAATCGGAAATGTGAACGTTGCAATTTTTATCGAATCCCATGAAAATAAATTTTTATGCAAACAACCAATATCACTTACAATGTACCCAAGCGATCTGCTAACCGAATGACACATATGTCTGCGCGAACAAAATCCATACGTACCATTTTTGCGCATTTGTCCCCATTTGACGCGTTTTAATTTTGCATAGTCACGGCGAACTATGCGATAATCAGATGCAAACACAAAAAATACTGTTGAAACAGAAAAAACAATAAAAAGATATAAAAAATAACTTTTACTATTTTGACACATATCCCTTACCCCGATTAGTATCCCTACTAACCAGAGTAATAAATTTCAAATAGTAAAATCAATATTATAATAAATGCTTAGGATGTCTTGTATGCCAATCAGTCTCTTTTTGATATGCATGCGCAATGCGATACAATAAACTTTCACTTAAATGTGAACCAATTAGTTGCACACCAATCGGCATTGAAGAACTACTTTGACCGCACGCTATTGAGATACCTGGAATTCCTGCCAAATTCATCGAACAAGTAAAGTAATCTTGTAAATCCATTTGCAATTTGTCATCTGCATAAGCGCCAAATTTAAATGCCGGTGCTGGGTGTGTTGGCATAAGAAGCACGTTAACTTCCTTGAATGCCTGAATAAATTCACGACGAATAATACGTTGTACCTTTTTTGCATTCTGATAAAAATCACCTGCATGCCCTGCAGACAGCACATAATTACCAACCATAATACGTGCTTTAATTTCTGTACCAAACCCATCATGTCTTGTGTTGTAATACATGTCTTTTAAATTTTTTGATTTTGTATCTCGCATGCCATAGCGCACACCGTCAAAGCGTGCTAAATTAGACGCAGCTTCTGCTCGACTAATAATAAAATATGCAGCTACTGCATATTCCATAGTTGGCAATGATACTTTTTTAATTTTAACACCTAATGATTCAAATACTTTAATTGAATCTTCAATTGCTACAACAACTTCTTTATCCATACCATCAGAATAAAGAGCATCCTCAATCACACCAATAGTTAGGTCTTCTGGTAATTCATCATCAAGATGTGCCGTATAATCTTTTTGCTCAACACGCAAACTTGAGGAATCACGCAAATCATGTCCTGCAATTACAGAAAGTACGCGTGCATTATCATAAATCGTGTGAGAAAAAACACCAATTTGATCAACAGAAGAACCGTATGCAACTAATCCATATCGCGAAACAAGACCATATGTTGGTTTTAAACCAACTAGTCCGCAAAACGCAGCAGGTTGTCTCACAGAACCACCCGTTTCTGATCCCAATGCCCAAGGCACTAATCCTGCAGCAACTGCAGCAGCTGAACCACCACTAGAGCCACCAGGAACACATTCGTAATTCCATGGGTTTTTTGTTTTTTTAAATGCTGAAGTTTCAGTTGAACTTCCCATTGCAAATTCATCCATATTTGCACGACCAACCAATAATGCTCCACTATTTTTTAATCTACTAATTACAGTTGCATCATATGTTGAAACAAAATTTTCAAGAATTTTTGACGCACACGAAGTTATACGTCCTTTTTGACAAATATTATCCTTAATGAGTCCCGGAATACCAAATAATGCACCACTTTCTTTCATATCTGAAAGTATCGAATCTTTATCAAACACTTCAAGTGCAGAGTCAACTTCTCCGTCATATGTATCAAAACGACGAAGATAAAAATCAAGAACTTCCTCAGGAGTAACTTCATTGTTTTTTAGAAGTGTTTCCAAATCTGCAATGGTATAAAATGGTTTAAGTTCAATTTTGTTGTTACTCATACAAACCCCAAAGCATTATGACTTGTCACTAATAATTATTGGCACTACAAAATAGTCACCTTCTCTTTCTGAAGCTTGTGATAAAATTGGTTCAGGATCAGTTTTGACAACCACATCCTCATGAAACACATTAACACGTTTTGTTGATGGTTCTTGCGCGTCTGTAGCTACCTCTTTTACACGCAAAGCATAAGAAAGGACCGCTTCTAACTGCTTTACTAATTCATCAATCTCATCATCACGAATTTCAATGTGAGCAAGTTGCGCAATACGCAATGCTTCTTCTTTTGTTATATTTGTCATGAATTCTCCGTTATCATTAACTGATCGTTGTTGTTTTTTTCCACTCTCCCCGCCGAAACCAATAGACATAGGCAATACTCATAAACGCATTACCTACATAAAACGCACCGTAAATGGCTATAAACTTAGTTACTTCATCCTGGAAATCCCATGTAGAAAGTATATACGAAAATGGACAAAAATAAAATAGGCATATTACAAATCGCACAACGGTAACTACGTACATATTCCCCGAACCGCGCAATGCGCCAGACAAAATTATTTGTAATACATCAAAAATTACCAATACTGATAAAATTGGAAATGCCGTTTTCGCCATGCCAGTAAATTCTCCTTTACGATCAAAAACTTCAATAATAAACGCAGCATTGTAACTAAAAAACACTAAAATTAAAGCAACCATGCATAATGCTAAAAAAATAATTTTTTTAATATTGGTCTTAATAGCATCCCAACGACATGCACCCACATCATTGCTCACTAGAAGTGTAATCACTTGTGCAAATGCAATTGCAGGTAAAAACGCAAATCGTTCCATATCTTTTACAACACAAAATGCAGCCGTTCCACACGTACCCATTTTTGCAATCATCTTTCCTAACCACACATACGCCATTGCCATAGTCGTTTTATCTATCAATACAGGCAAACTAATTTTTGCCAAATGAATCACGTATCGCCAATCTTTAAACGGCTCAAGCAAAACAATAGAATATCGCCGTAGTTTTTTTTTATACACCATATATAAAACAGAGATAATAAGCATAACGCCATATTGAATACACGTTGCAATTGCTGATCCTTGCAATCCACGTGCGGCAAAACCAAATTTTCCAAAAATTAAAGCATAATCAAAAAAAATAAAAACAATTGCACCACACATGAATATTTTCATTGGTGTTCTAGTATTTTTAATACCACGCATAAATCCAACAAGTGCAAAATACATAAACATACATAAAACACCAATTGCACGTGCACGTAAAAATGGAACGCCCAAAACAGAAACCTCTTTCTGAACTCCGTACCATGGATAAATAAATGGTGCAGCAATATAAAGTAGGATTGAAAATGCTATACCCAAAATGGTTGTCATCCAAAAAGAATCGACAAGAGCACGTCCAGCCTCTTTATATTTATTCTTTCCGTTTAATTTTCCACTCAACACAACCGTCCCTACAGAAAATGCTTCTGCAGTTTTAATTAATAAATGAATAAAACCATTAGTAATTCCAAGCGCTACATATGCCTCAGTTGAAGATAGCGCTCCAATAAAAACTGCATCAATCCAAAATGGCATTGAATAAATTAATAAGTTTGTGATAAACTCTGGAAAAAAATACCGCAAAATTGCACCATAACTTTCTCCATTATATGCATCAATTAGCCCTGAAAAATAACTTGAAACAATATTTTTTTTCATTTCACACTCCGACTAAGATGCTTTATTTTTAAAAAAATAGAGCACGCGATTTTTATATCCAACTTTATACATATACTGCGAATTAACATACTCTATTACTTCACCTTCAGGTTCCCATTTTTGTGTTGCCCAATAGACAAGTGTTGCATTATTGTACACACAAGATGGTTTAAACATACGTATCAACTCATCAGGATGAAGTGAAGCTCGAGCGACAAACAAATTTGCCCCCGTGTTTGTTGTTCGCAAAAATGTTCGCCAATCTTTCTGATTCACATCGACATTGTTCAATTCTAACTCAATAGAAACCAAATGTAAAAAGTTAATTTTTTTTCGAATAACTTCTATTAACGTAACATGTATATCTGGAAATAATATTGCAAGTGGAATGCCAGGAAACCCACCACCGCTTCCTACATCACAAATTCCTGTTATTATATTTTTTTTTATATATTCACTAACTGAAATCGAATCTTGAAAATGATAGCGCACAATATTAACCCTATCAATGATTGCTGTTAAATTAATTTTTTCATTTTCTTGCAATAATAATTCTAAATACCGTTCAAACTGCATGCGCTGAACATCAGTCAATAATACAAATTTTTCAAGTTCTTGCCATGCTTTTTGCAATTTTTTATTTTCAAAACTATCCACAGTTTTCGTTTCTTTATTCATACTATGGCACCATATTACATCACTATGATATGCTCATTATAATAAATCCATACATTTATTGTTGGGGGACAATACAATGAAGCAATCAGAAAAATACATTTTAACACAATCAAGAATAACATATATCTTCCTATTTCTCCATTTCACACCACTTGTGTGTGAGCCAATACTTTCTCTTTTTTTCAAACCGGCACCTGATGCACAACACTACAGTAATAAAATAAAAAAACCTGGAAAGCTTGCAAAGTATACAATACAAGGACTGATTGGGACTGATTTTACAACTGGTATTATGGGTACCTATGCAGGATACATACACGCATCAACCGATATTGGCCAACTTATTTTTCCACGAAAACAAGACTCAGAAACGTTACTGCTTGCCATTACTACACAAATTTCACCTATTATGCGCTTTGAACAAACAGTTGATCACTGGCAATTTGTTCCAGGTGTTCCTGCATCGTTATTTGAATTAACACGAAAACATAGCAATGAAAAAAAATTTTATTGGGAGATTACAAAAAAAGAATTACCAGAATCAAACATTATTGACTACACTTCGCTTATTATTTTTGCAAAACCAAAAAACATTCACGTACCTCTTGGCAATACAAAAACAATTGAAAGTCCAAATTTATTACTGCCTGACTTGTATGTAAAAAAAGCAATTAACGTGGTAAAACACGCAACATATATTTTACAATTAAAACATTTATTCAGACAAGTTACGCCAAATTATAAAAAAGAACCAAAACGATACAGCATTGCACTGCCCACATAAGAAAAATTAGGAGTATAAAAATGAAATTACAAGTGTCATTTGATATCACTAATCTAGAAAAAGCGCTTGAAATCGCAAAAAAAATTGTTCCATTTATTGACATATTTGAGATTGGCTCAATTCTTATTCACAAACACGGCATTGAAGCAATTACAAAATTTAAAAAAGAATTTCCAAAAATTACATTGCTTGCAGACATTAAAATTGTTGATCGCGCAAAACAAGAAGTAGCTCTTTTTTCTAATGCCGGTGTTAATTGGATTACGGTGATGGCAGGAAGCGGATCGAGCGTTATTCACAGTGCATGTATAGAAGCAAAAAAACAAGGTCTAAAAGTTATGCTTGACTTACTTGACGCTGAATCTCTGGGTCAATCGGCAATGGAAGCAAAAAACTTAGGCGTTGATGCACTTTTATTCCATCAACCTTTTGACCAAGAAGGACAACAGGTATTGCTTGATAAATGGGATATGGTAAAAGGCAACACTACATTACCGATTTTTGTTTCTGCAAAAATTAATCGTAATAATATTTCACAAATTTTGGAACTTTATCCTGATGGCATTATCATTGGTAAAAGCATTGTCGACGCTGATGATCCAGCAAAAGAGGCAGAGTTTTTTGCGCAATTGATTAGAAAAAAATCCTAACAAAACAACCAAGCGACAAAAGGCACTTTTTCAAAACTGTGTCTCATACAATCGCTTAATTTCATCCGGCCCGGTTGTATCGCTTACATCTTTATCATCTCGATAGCGCACAAAACGAGGAAAGCGTAATGCAAAGCCTAACTGTTCATCTGTTTTTCCGGCGGTATGAAGTGGAGAAAGGGTAATTTCGTCTGCATAAATTTCACAAATAATTTCAGGTGTTACCCAGACATCGGGATGCAATTCTTTTGCACACATAACATCTTTTGGTTTTTCAGAAATTGTAATCAGATCACATTTTTTGCGCAATGCAATCCACTCGTCATCTTTCAGGCCTGTACCAATTTTTGCAACCGTTTGAATTACATCTTCATCTTTGTTATAAACTCCAACTAAAAATGCTCCAATACCAAATTTCGCACGCTTGCCTCTGCCTGCATAATATCCAAGCACCACAGCATCAATACTGTCACGTAAATGACCACCCTCTTTGCGTTTTAATTTAATCCAATTAAAATTACGCTTGCCTGGTTGATAAACTGCATCGGGACGCTTGACAACCAACCCTTCAAGTCCTTGATTAATTGCAGACAAAAAGTACTCATTTAGCTCATTAACCGTTTTGGTTGTCTTTTCTTCAATTAGTTGCACTTTATCATTGGTAATTTTTTTAAAAATATTCTCTAATAACGCACGTCGTTCATCATGTGTTTTTTCTATGCACGACTCCCCATCAAGATACAAAAGATCAAACAGATAAATTCGCAATGGATATTCAACCGCAACTTCTTCAATATCATGTTTACGCTTACGTTTTACCGTCTCTTGAAATGGCAAAAAATTTCCAGTATTGGTATCATAACAAATTGCCTCACCTTCACAAATTATATTTTTTACTGGCAACGCAGTTAACGCATCAATCATATCAGGAAACATATTTGACATATCTTTCAAATGTCTTGAGAAAAAACAAACCCTACGGTTTGATTTGGTGTAATCACTTTCTTTGTTCAAAGTTTTTTTTGGTTTATCATCATTTTGAACACCGTTGTTAATATGTATTTGCAACCGAAACCCATCTAACTTCAATTGTGCGCGACATTCGCCGAGTCGTTCGATAATCTTTTCAACTGATGGTTGTCGTTCGGCAGAAGCTGGCCTAATTGGTATTCCAACGGTAATTACAATATCTTTAATTCCATCAATACCATCACGAACCAAATAAAATGCAACTTTACCAATATCGGCAGACATATTGTATGCATTTTCAATCTCTTTTTTGAGCGTTTTATCACTAGCAATCATCCACGAAAATGCATCAATTAATGTCATATCAGAAAAACCAAGACGCAATTTTGAAAGCACTATGCGTATCACATACTTTGCTGAAAGTGGATCTAACGCCTGAAGCATTCTGATTAACTGATTACTTTTTTCTTCTTGAGAACCAATTCCTGAAATATCTTCAATTTTGCATAACCAATCATATAACTCAATTATTTCAAGTTCTTCTTTTGCATTCCAATCATATGTTGCAATCACTGCACCCGCATCACCCATCTTTTTAATCTGTTTTACAATTTCATCAGATGACACATTCACTGTACGTGCAACAATGTTTACCATTGTTTTAGAAGCAATATTAAATTGCGTACCGACATAAGGAGGATTTAATTCACCAAGAGACATGTATGCAACAATCTTTGCCTCATACGGTGTTAACCGAGAAAATAATTGTGACAATTGTATCGTCATCTCATTCCGAGAAGCAACTTTTTCAATATGATCAAAACTTTGAGCAACATGTTTAAATTTCATCAAATCCATTCTTTACTATTATTTTGTCATCAAAAACATGAACTATTATTTTGTCGTCCTGAACTCGTTTACGCCTTCGCCAACAGGCTACGCCGCACACGTCAGGATCCTTTCATTATATTTTTCATCTACACACATCTGAGCCTATCAAACAAGTTAGTAATAACAAGTACACATATTTTTTTATCAATTTGACTTTCAAAAAAAAAAGTAGAATTAAACATAGATATATTATTTAACTTTTTACATAAAAGGACTAATTATGTTAAAAAAAATCTTATTAATTACATTAATAACAGGCAATGGATTTGCTAATGGCATGAATACAATTGAAGAATTAAATAAATTTGTTGATTATAATGTCGAAGATCAATCGAAAAACAGTAATACAATACAAACTTTTATCGATAACAATAAAGGTTCATTCGATTGTTACATAGCTACTATTAAAATAGATCAAATTTTTGTTTTTAATGGAGAAAAACCCACAATTTCTATCCCTATAAAAAACAGCTTAATCAAAAAAGCATCTAATAACCAAGAAATTATAACATTCATAAATAACCTTGAGAAAGTATCATTTGGTGTTGCAAACCCTAATTCAGATATAAAAAAAATCATCAATCAAGTTTATCATCAAAATAATAATAATTATGATTCAGTAATAGAAGAAGTAGACTAATCTTTCAAAAATTAACACTTGCTCCTCGCACTCAGCGGGGGCTTTCTTTTTCTTTTTACCACATATCTTAAGAAGCAATTTTTTTTCTCATTTGCCGCACATAATACCAAACATATTCACCTGCACTAATGACTGACAACATCAATGTAACCGACAATAGGCTAACATGAATTGTCTCAGTTGCAACTTCAGTGTAGACATATTTAAATATTGCTGGATCTAAAATAATAATAAAAAGCGTAATTATTTGCATCATAGTTTTGCATTTACCTAAATATAAAACGGGCACAACAATGCTTTGTTGCAATGCAATATTACGCAAACTCATAATAAAAATTTCCCGAGAGAGCAAAAGTAACACCCACCAAACACCAATTTTTCCAACTGCAAGCAGACAAATTAATGATGTTAAAATTAAAAACTTATCTGCAATAGGATCTAAAATTTTTCCAAACTCAGTAACTTGATGATATTTTCGCGCATAATATCCATCAAAAAAGTCAGTAATGGCCAAAAACATAAAAAACATTGCAACACACACATTAATCAATAGTTGATTAAATGGTAATGCATACAAAAGTAATAATGGCAATATTGTTAGCGAACCTAATAAACGAATAAGTGTTAATTGCGTTGAAAGATTAAACTGATTTATAACGTTCATACATGTGTCCTTTTGAGGTTGTTTAGTATGAAATAAGTTTAAACAAGAAAAGATCCCGGATCAAGTCCGGGAAGACATAATAATTTTTTTCAAAATATAACATTTTCAAAACTAAATCTATTTCGTTAAAAAGAAGGCCCTGTCACGCCATAGCGCAAAGAATTAATTGAAACAAATTAGCCCGCCGTCGCCAAGGCTATGTCGGGCAGCCTTCGCTATTCAATTCTTATTCAAAAATTCATTTAAAAAACTGGCTCGCCAGCCATAGCTCGCCAGAGCGAAGGCTGGTAGCGGCGCAGGGACTTGAACCCCGGACCTACGGATTATGATTCCGTCGCTCTAACCAACTGAGCTACGCCGCCAAAAAATTATATACTGATATTTTGTACATTAAAGTTACATAATACAAAATTAAATAAAGATCTTAAAAATAGCAACGTCGCAATCAATGTTGCTATAATACCCAACATTAAGGTTACTGCAAAACCCTGAATTGGTCCAGTTCCAAATTGATACAAAACAATACCAACAATAAACGTTGTAATATTTGCATCTAAAATTACACGCATCGCACCAGCAAATCCATGCTTAACTGCCAAACGAGCAGTAATACCTTTTTTTAATTGTTCTTTAATATGTTCAAAAATCAAAATAGATGCATCAATTGCCATACCAACTGTGAGCACCATGCCTGCAATACCTGGTAATGTTAAAGTTGCACCCAACCATGAAAGACCAATTAAAACCAACAATAAATTATAAACAAGTGCCAAAAACGCAAATAACCCAGAAAGCTTATAATATAAAAGACTAAATAAAAACAATAACCCAAGTCCTGCAAGACATGAGAATAACCCTTTTTCAATTGAATCTTGTCCCAAAGACGGACCGATTTGACGCTCTTCTTCAAATGTTACCGGAGCTACAAATGCACCCGATTTTAATAATAACGCAAGAGTACGCGCTGATTCTGAAGTAAAGTTCCCAGTAATCTCACCGCTACCGCGAATCGCTGATTGAATTGTCGGCGAAGAAATTACACGATCATCAAGTACAATAGCCAAACGACGATTATAATTTTTACTAGTCAATTCATAAAATTTAGTAGTACCTTGATCATTAAACTCAAATTGCACTACAGCTTGAACACCAGTACGACCACCAAGTGCTGGACGTGCACTTTTAAGCATAGACCCATCAACTTGCGCATATTTTTCAACTAAATAAAATTCACGTATGCCATCTTCTGAGCCTGGTAAAATTTCACGATCAGACGGAACTTCACCATCAAGATCAAACAATAAGTCTTCTTTTGTTGGTGCCGTTTTTTCAACTAATTTAAATTCTAACTTTGCAGAACGACCAACCATCTCTTTTGCCTTTTGCGGATCTGCAACATCAGGAAGTTCAACAATAATATTTTTTTTCCCCTGGCGAGAAATAGGAATCTCCTCAACTCCCAATGTGTTCAAACGCGCACGCAATACTTCAATATTTCGCAATACGGCATCATCTTTAATTGCTTGTACTGTTTTGTCCGTTAAAGAAACACGAACAATGCTTCCATCAGTCAGAACAATCGCATCTGTCCACGCTGTCTTTAAAAATTGTGCAGCATCTTGCGAACTATTAATTGAATCAAATGTTGCAATAAGCACATTGTCAGTTACAACTTTTTCTGTCGGCTTGCGCTTACCTGCCGCGCGTAACTTTTCATCAAGACCTTGTAACTTACTTACCAAATCAGCCTCAACTGCTTTATCTGTTTGTACCTCAAGCGTTAGGTATGTACCACCAACAAGATCAATACCAAAACGTAATGTATCACGCAATGGCATCAAAAAATAAGCGCCAATACCACCTAAAGCTAACCACAACATTAATTCTGAAAAAAATATATTTTTTACTGATCGTTCCATATTGTACCTTTATAAATAATTATTTTTTACTACCTTACTTTTTTGTTTATACACATCATTCTGTTTCGCTATAAAAAGCGAAGGCTAAAACACCGAACTTTAACAAAACATGTTGCAATATTATAAAGTACGCCGTCGCTATTACTGAATTAGTTAAAGTTATCATAATAATAACTGGCTCGCCAGGCATAGCCCAAAGGGCGACGACTGGTGCCGAAGAGGGGACTCGAACCCCTACGAGATTTCTCTCACTGCCCCCTTAAAGCAGCGTGTCTACCAATTTCACCACCTCGGCAATTATCATTATATACATTGGTGAATGTACCAAAATTTACAAAAATCGCAACTTTATAACACAAGTTGATTAAAAAAATATTCCAAAAATACTTTTAATCAGTGTAATTGGAAAAGTAATAATTGACCAAATCAAATCGCCAATGAGGCCAATCCACGAAGTTTCTTTATATTCATCTTCGTCTTCATCTTCATCATCATAATTATAAAAAGGTTTTTCTTCTTTTTGTGTTAATAATTCAACACTTTTTTTTAATTCAATGCCTTTTTCTTTTAACTCATCAACTTCTTTTTGCACATTACCAATATGCTCATTAACTCCTATTACTAGTTTTGCAAAATATGGTCCAAATTCTTTTTCAATATAATCACGTAATTTTTTAATGTGCTGCCATGATGCATCAATCATATAAAAAAGCTCGCGAGCTTTTTTTTCACTCAATACACGAGCAATTTCTTTAAAATTTACCCATGCATCACGTTCATGCTGACGCATTGTATTCATTGTCTCAATCAATGTTGCAAGTGCACTATCAACAGAACCATCGAGTTCTTGAATTGATTCAACATCTTTTTGCAATTGTGAAATTGCACTTCGCTCTTGCTCTAATAACTCAAGTTGTTCTCGTTGATCAATAGTTAGCACTCCTTCATCTTCACGCTCCTGCTCAAGTTGCTCAATCAACATCGTAATTGTTAATAATAATTCTGAATGGTTCATTCCAACTTGCAAATAAAATGGATCCAAAACCTTTTTATCCAAATCAGCACGCTTTACAAAAAAGTTTACGCGCATCTCCATCATTTTTTGCACAAGTTGATTTATTTTTTCATATCGCTCTTCTGCACGTTCCCACCAAATACGCTTAAATAACCAATTACCTTGCGGTTCGGCCAAATCTACTGTATCAATACCAAGTGGTTCCTGAACTTCTAATTCTGGCTTAGATTCTTCTTCAACTTCAACTTTTTTTTCCTGTTTAATCTCTTCTTCTGTAGCAACTTTTTCTTGTACAGGTTCTGTTTCTACTTCAGTTTCATCTTCATCTTGTACAACATCAGATTGCCCTTCTTGTTCAATATCTTCTGCAATTTTTTGCACTTCTTCTTGAGCAGGTTCTATTTCAGTTTCTATTACTTCTTTTGTAACTTCTTCCTGCTCTGAAATTTTTTCTAACTCAGAAACTTCTTCAGCATCATTCTCTTTTGTTTGTTCTTTAATAATAATATCATCCTGTTCAACATCTTCTGATGCATAAATAAACATCACTGAAAAAACAAATACTGATAATAAAATAATTATATTACATAGTTTCATGGCATTCCTTTTTTGTCATAACTACTATAATGTTTGAGCCAATTCTTTCAATTCATTCATTAATGCCTTTGAAAGCTCTTCTGCTTCCCATGAAGTATAACTCCATCTAACCCCACTTTCAACACGCGTCAAAACAGATCGATCACTTTTAATATCAATAATATCAATACGAATAACATTCATTAATGGATGCACTTCTGAAGGTGCACGAACAACACCTGCACGACCAAGCACACTATAAGCAACATTATTTTCGTCTAAAAAACAGATCATAACTTTTTTTTGCCATACCATATTTTGGTATCCAGAATGATCTTTATGAATAGAAATCAAAAGCCCTTCATCACCTTTTGGATAAATACATTGTAATGGTGTAGTATTAGGCAATCCTTTTTCTGAAAACGTTGCAAGAACTGCTACTATTTTTCCTTCTTTTAATACTTGCAATAAATCTTCTGGTAATTTTATACCAACATGTTTAGCCATAACAAATATACCCTTTGGTTTTTACGTTAAGAAAGTTGTTTTATAATTTCATTTTCTAATACAAGTCCGCGAGGAGATAATATATATTGCCCGTTAGTTTGATTAATTAAACCCTGCTCCTGTAATTCTTGCATCATTTTTTCTTTTTTTGTTTGTTCTTCTTGAGATAACTCTTGCATAATTTCATCACGAGAAACCCCTGTAACCCTTCTAAGCCCCAACATTATTGTTTCAATTCTTTTTTGTGCCAACGTTATTGTTTCTGAAAAAACCTCAACAGATTGATCCTTAGAAGCTGAATCAATATATTTGAGTAGATTTTTTTCATTTTGCAACCTATTTTTACCATCAAACGAACATGCACCTAATCCAAAACCTTTATATGGCACCCGCTGCCAATACGCTTTATTATGTTTTGACTGAAACCCCAATTTTGAAAAACTTGAAACTTCATATTGTTCAAAACCCTTTGAAGCTAAATAACTACGAGAAAAATAATATAAATCAACTAATTCATCGTCTGGCGGTAATGTAATTTTTTTACTTTTTACTCCAAAAAAAAGTTGTGTATTTTCATGCACTTCCAACATATACATAGAAATATGAGTAATCGGCCACTCGATCAGTCGCTGTAATGTCTTTTTCCACTCCTGAGAACTTACTCCAGGCAAACCAAGAATAAGATCAATTGAAATATTTTTAATATAATCAAACGCATGATCCAACAACTCAATTACATCAGAAGCCTTTTGATGCCGATTTAATTTTTTTAACACTGAGTCATTAAGACTTTGCACGCCAACACTCATTCTATTAATCCCAATTTCCCGCCAAAATTTCACCTGTCCTTCATCAACCGTTCCAGGATTTACCTCAAGTGTAATTTCTGTATTATCATTAATAATGAAGGTATTTTTTAGTATATCAAACGTGTCAAGTAGTAGTTCGTTAGGATATGTACTAGGCGTACCACCACCAAAATAAATCGTGTTTAACTTTTGCTTTTTTTGTAATTTCGATCCATACGCACTAATTTCACGAACAAGCGCATTATGATACCTCCCCATAAAACTATCATGCCCTGCCATTGCAACAAATGGGCAATAATGACATCGATAGGGACAGAATGGCCAATGAATATACAAAAATTTTGTTTTGCTATTAATATTATATGAACTCATACATAACTTTCACATGTAACTTTATTACTAGTATAACGCAATTTTCAACCTTACGAAAATTTACATTTTTTATGGGGACCCCAAACCTTGCCCCTAAAAAACACAAATTTGACATTCAAAAAAAAAAAATAGAATTAGAAATGATAGTAATTATTTAACTTTTCAACCCAAAGGATTAATTATGTTGAAAAAAACATACGTTTTATTGATCGCATTGGCAAGTTTTGCATTTGTGAGCGCAAGCGAAATTAAACCTAAACAAAAAATAATTAGAATTATAATTAAAGATGAACCAAGAGAATATCAAGAAGTAAAAATTTACAATAAAAAATTCATTGTATATTTTGAAAAATTAGAAACAAATATAAAAATAATCAAAAAATATGTACACATAAATCACAATAAAATTACACGTGTGCCCAAAAGCAATTACGAATATCATTATACTAAATTAAACCTTACTAGTGGTAACGAATATACAATAATGGAACCGTATACAACACTGCCAAAAGAAATAAAAAAAACAATATTCGAAAATACAGAAGTTCAAAAATACTTTAAAAAAAATCGTAATAGACGTAAGCACATACCCAACGACAACAATAAAGTTTAATCACAACTTAATACCAATAAACATTTAGATGCAACATATCATCAAAATCTCCCAGAATAGGTTTTTAATAAATTACTAATTCAGTAAATATGTAAACTCATTTATAACTTTCACATGTAACTTTATTAGACCTCTTTCGTAACTAGTAAATTGATGAAGAAATAATTTTAAAAATTATTATTTATGTCGTCCCGGACTTGATCCTTGTCATTACCCACAAGTTCAATTAACCATACAGTTCAAAAAATGCTAAAAACAAGCCTTTAATGTCATCCTCGACTCCGATCGGGGATCTTTTCCTTGCAAAGTTATAATAATGCAAGAGACAAATCTTTCCATTCTGGATTACTTGATTCAATTAACTTTATCTTCCACTGTCTGAGCCATTTTTTTAATTGTTTTTCTCTTGCTATTGCAACATCTGGAAAATCATACGCTTCTACGTATACGAGTATGTGCAGAAAATATTTGCTTGTAAAGCCTTTAACTTGTCGAGCTTTATGTTCTTCTACTCTTCGCGTTATGTCATTAGTGATGCCTATGTACAAAGTACCATGGGCTTTATTTGTCATAATATATACGTAGTAATTCATTATTTATCAATCAAAGGAAAAGATCCCCGATCGGAGTCGAGGATGACATTATTACTTTATTTTTAATGTTTTTCTATTATTAGATTAATAATATTTGTGGGTAATGACAAGGACTTGATCCGGGATCTTTTCAATGTAACTTTTTGCAAATAATCAAATTACAACCGAAATAAAATAGAAAATATTATACTTCAAAACGAAGAAGTTAAAGAATACTTTGAGAATTTGAACAACAACGAAAACATAAACAACAACTAATTTAAAAACTTAATCGAAACAAATTAGCAAAAGTCCTTGCTCTAATAAAACAAGGGCTTTTTGTTTTGCCTATTTTTTTGGTATCGTTTCTTGAATAACACAAAAACAAATCTCAAGGTCAGATCTAAACTCAAAAAGTTCAATTGGAGATTGGTTAAATAATATATCAGAAGAATTTTCAAGCAATTCTTTCACTTCACACAAAGTATCATCGGACAAACCAATATTTTTAATATCAGAAATAATTTCATGTGAAGTTTTTGAAACAGCTAAAATATCAAATCTATCTTGCAAGTACTTTTTAAGTATAAATAACATAACAGGATAAGATTCATCACATTTATCAGGATACATGATACATAATTCTTCCAACCCTCCTAACTTTTCCCATGCCGTACCCCATGGTGTTTTATTTTTTTCCACATACCATGCATATAACTTTTTTCCCACAAAAAAAATAACCCCACAAACAATTAATGCTACAACAAAAAAACAGAGCCACCAAAACCATGTCGTTTGAAAAAATGGAATATGTGACAAGCCATAATCTGAATAAAAGTTAGTTTCTTGATTAAACTCTAATGCCATGTCAATACCTCATGCGTTTTTTAAAAAACCCGACAATTTTAGTAACAAGATGTTGCGTTCGTGGAAATATTTCCAAAAGATCAATGCCATATTTTGCAAATATTTTATTCTGTTTTGCGATTCTATTTTCAAAAAATTGTTGCAGGCCGTGCGCATCACCAGTATCAATAACGATATCCCTACCTGTCTCAATATCTTGCACATGCACAATACCAACTGATGGTATTTTGAGTTCGCACTCATCAAGACACCGAACCGCAACAACATCATGTTTTTTTGCTAAATTTCCTAATTTTTTTTCATCTAATAACTCATCAATAAAATCAGAAATAATAAAAACTAATGAACTTTTTTTCTCAGCACGCAATATACGATCAATTGCTGCAGAAACATTTGTGCCATGATGCTTTGGTTCATGTGCAAACAATTTTTCCACACACATGTCAACATGATGCAATTGACTTGATGGAGGAATTACATGTTCAATATAATTAGAAAACAATGTAAGCCCAACGCGATCTTTACCGTAAAAACTACTTATCGCTATAATACTTGCAATTTGCGCTGCAAGATCTCGTTTGGAATTTTTTGTTGTTGTAAAATCTCCCGACCTGGAAATATCAACTAATAAATGAACGGTACGATTACGCTCCTCAATATATTGCTTTATTACCAAATTATCAGTTCGCGCTGATGCTTTCCAATCAATAAATCGAACATCATCGCCCGGAGAGTATGCGCGAATTTGATCAAAATCAAAACCCACACCTTTTATTGCTGTTCGGGAATCACCAACAAGTTGACCATTTAATGCTCGACGTGTTGCAATTTTTATCTGCTTAATTTTTCTCAATATATCTTCGGGCAATTTATTATGCATTACACATCACCTTTAATACAAACCATACCCTTTGAGTATTTCCGGAATTACAATTGTACCATCAGCCTGCTGATAACTTTCCATAATTGCAACCATTAATCTCGGCAATGCCAATGATGAAGCATTTAACGTATGCACTAATTGCGGCTTATCCTCATGATGATCTTTATAGCGCATTTTACCTCTACGTGCTTGAAAATCGGTACAATTACTTGCAGATGAAACTTCACGATATTCTTTTTGTCCCTCAAGCCATACTTCAATATCATATGTTTTTGCCGATTGAAAAGAACAATCCCCTGCAGCCAAAAGACTAATGCGATAATGAAGATCTAATTTTTGTAAAATACTTTCTGCAACTGAAATCATACGATCAAGTTCGTTATTTGAATGTTCTTGCGCACAAATTGTATATAATTCAACTTTTTCAAATTGACGCATACGAATTAATCCACGTTCATGCGAACCATACGCACCACCTTCACGACGAAAACAATTGGTTAATGCCGTTATTCTAATTGGTAAATCACTTCGCATGAATATATGATCACGATACACATTTGTCAAAGCGACTTCTGCCGTTGGGATTAAATAAAGATCATCTTCAGGAACCGCAAATACTTGATCTTTAAACTTAGGAAAATTCCCTGCAACTTCTAATGACTTTTCTTGCACAAATACAGACGGCAACATAACTTCATATCCATGTTCTTGATTGTGTTTCAACATAAACATAGACAAAGCATACAGTAATTTTGCACCTTCTGATTTGTAAAATGGAATACTTGAGCCTGCTAATTTTGCACCAATTTCAAAATCAAACCAATTATTATTGGTTCCCAGATCAAGATGATGTTGCACCGAAAAATCAAATGACTTTTTTTCTCCATATTCTTTAACTACTTTATTATTTTCAGGACCACCCTCAGGAACTTCTTGAACAGGAATATTTGGACATGATACATATAGCGCACTAAACAATGCTTCTTGTTCTTGCAAAACAACTTCTTCTTGCTTTAATTGCTTACTTACCGCAATTGACTCCATCTTTAACTCATCAGTAATACCTCCGCTCGCTTCTTTTGCAAGTTTATTTTTTTTTGCCCGTAGCGCTTCAACCGATAAACGTAATGCACGGACATGCTCATCAAGCGAAACAAGTTTTTCAACATCAAATTCTGGATCTTTTTTTTTAATAGCTTCTGCAATTTCTTTTTTATCAGTACGTAATAATTCGAGATTAATCATGGTATCCCTTATGCTCTATATTGCTTATTATTTAGAATACCGTAAATATATTTTATTGCATACCGCCAATCAATACTTGTACACACAAAAACAGGGCCGCGAACGACCCTGTAAGTGTAAATACTTTTTCTATAAGCGTATATCTTTAATTTACGCGTACAGCTTTCACACCTTCTTTCAAAGTTTTACCAGGTTTAAACCTAGGCACAGTAATTGCTGGAAGATCAATACTTTCTTTTGTAGAAGGATTAATCCCTTTACGCGCTGGACGGTGTGAAAGATTGAAACTACCAAAACCGGTAATTGCAACACGTTGCCCTTTTTTGAGCGTACGAGTAATCACACGTACCAAAGATTCTAATACCGCACCAACATCTTTTTTGCTGAATGTGGTCTCTTGACTCATCTCGTTGATAAGTTCACTCTTATTCATAATATACTCCTTGTGTGGTTAAACATTATGGTTAGTTATAAAACACTGCTATACATCACCACTCTTTTTTATATACATGTTAGTGGCCACAAAAACATTTAAATTATTTATAGTATTTTAAAATAAATTTGTCAAATTATTTTTTTTCTTTATCCCTATAAAAGCGTAAACTTATAAAAAAAATTATTTTTTATAATAAAAATAAAAACCTCATAAGTATTTTATATAAAGGATTTTTATGTTAATAGACACACATTGCCATCTGAATATGATTGTCAAAAAAAAATTTGACATAAAATTAACAAATCAAGAAATTGTGGTTGCAAAAAAAATTATTAATGATGCACACGACAATGATGTGACAACCATTATTAATGTTGGAACTAGCATCTCTGAAAGTGACAATTGTATTACGCTAGCACAAACATACAAAAACTGTTTTGCAACAATTGGCGTACACCCCAATGACATTAAAAATTGGAAAGAAGAATATGCACAACTAAAGAAATGGTTACAAAAAAAAGAAGAACTAAAAATTGTAGGCATTGGCGAATGCGGAATCGACAAACATTATTCTGGATATAATCTCAATGTGCAACACGATGTATTTAAGGCACAAATAGAACTTGCACTTGAAAATGACCTTGCACTCGTTGTGCATTCTCGCGATGCGTATGACGAAACACTTTCAATATTAGAAGAATACAAAAACGACATTACTCGTTGCATTATTCATTGTTTTTCATATGATCAACAATTTGCAAACATAGTCATTTCTTGGGGATTTCATCTTGGCATCGGCGGCACTATTACCTATCCAAAAAACAATGCCTTACGTGACATTGTAACCAATACACCACTTGAGCAGATTGTGCTTGAAACTGACGCGCCATTTTTACCGATACAAGAAATGCGCGGCAAACAAAATCACCCAAAATACATTAAAGATATTGCCGAATATATTGCAAACCTAAAAAACTGTTCATACAAAGAAGTTGCTCAACAGACAACACTAAACGCAACAAGTATATTCAATCTGAAATAATAGTTTTTGCAACCATGCACTTTCAAGCGAGCAATCAAGCTCGCTTTTTCTTTTTAACTAGCGCCTTGACACTTACAATATCTATTTTGACAATTTGTCACCATATTTAAATAAAATTTTTTATTCTTTCTACTCTCTCTGAAATGTTGGCCAGGCCGCACCATTGAGAAAAGTTTTTAGTTTTTTTTACATTGTTTTTTGTCTAAAATAAAATTTTTTTGCCATAAAAGCTTTCTATTTGCGACGAATGTGATAGAATTAGCTTACATACAACGCTTGCAAAAACACACCTCTGTGTTTGTTTGTTAAATATAAATTAATATAAATTAAATTAAAATAACTAATGGAGAAATATTTATGAAAATAAATAATATACTAATTTTCACACTCATCGTAGCAATGCTACCTACAAACCTAGCTTTTTGCGCAAAAAACTTTAAAAAAAAACAATCGATCTTTGGCAATAAAAATAAAGTAGTAAAAACAAGAAAGAAATGTCCGTCTGTTGACTACAAAAAAACATTCTGGCCACAAAAGAAAAATATAAGCCTTTTAAATATAAGCTTTTTAATTCAATGTACCAACAATGCACCATATAGAGATGCACCATATATAATAGAATTAAAAAAAATTGATCGTAAAATAAAAACAAATAAACCATTAGAACGCAAACTAAATTTTAAATAAACACATCTAATGTACCAGAAAAAAAACGCAAAACGTTTTTCGGTAGCTTAGAAAAAGTTCTTCCACAACCTACAAAAAATTCATTAAAAAGAAAACGAACTAATAGCAAACAAGAATTCAAAAAACATCGCGACTAAACAAAATAAGGGACAAACTTATGAATACAAAAAAAACCTTAGCTCTTTGTGCAATAACATTGTTTGCAAGTCAAACATATTGTACAAAACAAAAATCACCTGAACCAAAAAAGTTTAATGTCATTTTGGGATACAAAGACAATTCCAACAAATTCAACACAATAAACCAGATTATGAAGGTAATGAAGAAAAATAGAATAAAAAGATTATTAAAAACGGACATGGGCAAGATAAAAATTAAAAACGAAGGCCCTGATTCAATAGAATTGGCAAACAACATTCTTCTTAAAGAATTGAGAAAAAATCCTGTCAATGCAATTCAAAGATATGGTAACAATAGCTGGGACTCTAACACGTTTAAATCATACAAATATGTTATAATAGATGGTAATAAGATTGAAGTAAATAAAAATACACCTCCAAAAAAATATTTCAAAATAAATCAACAAATCCAAAATCTAAATTTAATTCCACAAAAAAGAAAATGCAAAAATAATAAAAACTTACATCCTGAAAAATATAGCAATACAAATGGTTATCAATAAAAACAAAGCAACATGATTCTGTACAAGCGCTCATTCGAGCGCTTGTTTTTTGTACCAACTTTTTTTATGTCCTGTATACTAAAAACAATACATACCAAACTTATTTACAGGAAAAAACATGTTCTCAATAATTACCCTTTCAACTTTTGCAATCTATTTTTTCACTCTTGCTCTTATCGGGTTCTATTTTAATCGAAAAATAAAAACATCATCTGATTATTTGATCGGCGGACACTCAACAAATTATTTTGTCACCGCAATTGCCGCACAAGCATCTGACATGGGAAGTTGGCTATTTTTGGCATTTCCTGCTGCAGTATATGCAAATGGCGTATTTGAATTATGGACCGCAATTGGACTCACATTTTTCATGTTTTTAAATTGGCATTTTATTGCACCTAAATTACGCGCAGCAGTTACTACCGAATCAACTTTACCTGCTTTTTTTGAAACGCAAATTGGCGACACAACAGGCGCAATACGCGCTGTAAGCGCAATTATTTCTTTAATTTTTTTTACGTTTTATATCGCATCAAGCTTTGTTGGTCTTGGATTATTATTCAAATCCGCATTTAATATTAATTATCATACCGGTATTTTTTTAGGTCTTGGTGCCGCTACTTTTTACACATTACTTGGTGGATTTGCAGCTCTGGCATGGTGCGATTTTTTTCAAGGTATTTTTTTGCTTATTGTATTATTGTTAGTCCCTATCACAACTCTATTGTACGCGCCAAATTTAAGTAATATTATTACTGTTGCACAAAATAATAACATTTCTCTTTCATTGCTCTCATCGCCAAGCCAAATGATTAACGCATTACTTCTTTCGTGCGGATGGGGCCTTGGATACTTTGGTCAGCCACATGTACTTGCATATTTTATAGGAATCGATGACCCTAAAAAAATTAAATACGCAAAATATATCGGAATTAGTTGGCAAATATTAGCACTACTTTCTGCAATGTGCGTTGGATTACTAGCTCTAACATTTTTTTCCTATCCTATTACAGATCCTCAACTTATTTTTATTCACATGACTCAACAACTATTTCATCCATTTATTGCCGGATTTGTATTATGCGGAATCTTAGCAGCAACTCTCTCAACGCTTGATAGTCATATTTTTATTTCAGGAACTACAGTTGCCACTGATTTATATCAACGTATTTTCAAAAAATATGCAACGCACAAAGAAATAATTTTTGTCTCTAGAGCAATTAGTGCATGCGTGTGCGCATTTGCTTTATATCTTGCATGGGATAGCAATAGTTCTATTTATGGACTAGTTAATTATGCATGGTCTGGACTTGCAAGTGCATTTGGACCACTTGTTATACTTTGTTTGTACACTAAACGCGTAACAAGAAACGGCGCATTGATTGGTATGATTTGCGGAGCTATTGTATCTGCTCTTTGGCCTTTGGCCGGCACTACAATTTTACCACTTATTCCTGGTTTTTTTACAAATTTACTTCTTACGCTTTGCGTGTTTTCCAAAAAACGATAAATTAAAAAACGGTAAATACCCAAAACGATAATCAAGCAAAATATGCGAAATGGCACCTACAATAAAAAAAACTACGTGCAAAAAAATAAGTTTTGCAGTTTGTGCAAAATAGATATAAAAGCCAAACCATATTACTAATGGCACACCAATAACAAACCAATACCGATGAAATATACCCCTATGTTTAACTAGCATTGGCGTCATTGCAAGAAGCGAAACCCCAAGTGCATGAACATAAAAAGCACGAGCCATTAACCACAAAAGTAGAATAATAATCGCATAATAAAAATACTTTTGTCCCTTACTTTTAATATCAATATCAGGAAATAACGATCCTGCAAGCGCACAGATCAACCATTCAATCGCAACAACTGGTGCTATTGTTTTTACAATTATCGTTGGCACCAACATAATTCCGTACGCAACTGCCCCTCCAACCAAATGTCCTCTATATCCTGGCATATTTATTTTCCTCTGAATCAGTTAAGTCATCCTGAACTCGTTTCAGGATCTATTATTTACTAAAAACACTTTTTTACATTACTACAAAAAAATTATTATGTCGATTCAGTCAGTCGATCAAACAATCTAAAACAAAAACTTTATATTTTTTTATTAAAACTCTTTATTTTTAAACAAAATTGTTGTTACTATAACGATGAAAGCTGTTCTTAAGTGAATAGCACTACATGACCGGACAATACGCAGCCGAATGTGGCGTGAAGGTAATGCAAATTAGTAGGAGTGAAAGAAAAACGGTCAATGACGGATACGGTAAAACGTTGAAGAAGTTGAAACGTAGTCTATCACAAATACAAATATGTGTTACTGGAACAAAACAATTTGGTAATGCATATTGGCGATCATGTGGGACCACCAAAGGAGCAGCTTTCACTATTTTTTACTTCGTTTGA
>SDBT01000589.1_pt1 | contig 58236 bp, 54 predicted proteins | sample 2277101 | NCBI WGS metagenome assembly SDBT01 (sample SAMN10404973, study PRJNA504765) | marine sediment metagenome | isolation source: marine sediment core GS10_PC15, 103 cmbsf | place: Arctic Ocean: Southern Knipovich Ridge | collected 2010 | reverse complement strand
AAATGTCAACATTTGTCATTCCAAGTACTTTTAATTCTCTAACCTTCGGTGCTATTTTTCGGTATAGCGGAATATCCTCATCCATAGTAATTTTAATCTGAACAGGTATGAGCGACAAAGTACGAATTGGTACCCACTTCGTTCGTATCTTATTGAGAGTCATGTTTTTAAAGAAATGTTTTTTTGACAAATAATGTATAAAAAAGCATAATTATCTAAAAAATTTAAGGTGGTATTTTATGTCTCTTGATTCGTTACTTATATCTTTTGGTGTTAATATTGCGTCTAGCTTTATTTATGATGTTGCAAGAAAATTTTTCCAGGAACAACAAGATTCTTCTTTGCAAGATTTTAAAAATGAGCTTTCAAAATCTCTTGAAATTGAAAATGCTGAAATTATTTCCGATTCTATCATTGAATTTTTAGCTAAAAATGGGGATATAAATATTTCAGGATCAAAAATTTTTGCAAAAGAATCTATTTTTTTAACAAGTTCTAGTGGCACTAAATTTCAAATTAAAGATGGCAGTTCGAGTAAAACAGAGCACAATTCTGTTGATGTGGGGAAAGGTTCTATTACTGGTAAAAATGGGGCGGAAATGAAACAATCAAAAGAAGGAATTTCATTTTCCACCTGATCTATACTTTAAAAAATATCCTCTATGTTTCTTGAATTGTTAGAGAACTGAATATAGGGTTAGTGAAGACATCGATTGAGCGGGATTTGAAAGACTCTAAAAAAAACTAAGCCTTAACCTAAAAATTTAAGGCTTTTCTAATTGTTTTTTCACTGAGCTTTAAGCTTTTTGCAATTTCAATATTTGTCATACCTAAAACTTTCAATTCTCTAATTTTAGGAGCTAGCTTTTTATATAAAGGAACTATTTGCTCTAGAGTAATTTTAATCATCATGGGCATGAGTGATAAAGTGCGAATTGGTTGTGACCGCGTCCGCCATTGCAACCAATTCATATCTTTGTTCTCTTGAATCTAATAAGGCTAATGTTTCGATATTGGAATGAGCTATGTAATAGGCTTTTGTTCTATAATATTACCATTTTGAACAACAAGATTTTTTTGTATGCCTCCATTTCGAATAGTGCAATGAAAGGATTTCTGTTGGAATGTTTTTTAGATAAAAAATTTTTATTTTTGATGAGTTCTATTTTAGTGTAGAGTCAAAATAAAAACCCTACTTAAAAAAGTAGGGTTTAAATAATTTTGTAATATTAAAAATATTTTGAATTATCTTCTTCTGCTAAAAGATTTAGGACCTCTAGGATCTCTTTTTTCTTGTGGACGAGCTTCGTTTACAACGATTTTTCTTCCATCAAATTCTTTTTCATTTAGCTCTTCGACAGCTGTTTTAGCTTCATCATCGTCTAATTCTACAAAACCAAATCCTTTAGATTTGTTAGTGTCTCTGTCAATAATTAGTTTAACGCTAGTTATTGATGTGAATTTTTCAAATAGATCTTCTAGATCTTTTGTATTAAATGTGTATGGCAAGTTGCCTACGTAAAGTTTCATAATAAATTTTCCTTTAAATGTTTCATTGGTTTTACTTCTTAGACAATAAGTTGAAACTAAAAATATAAAAACCTTATCCAAGGTTATAATGAATGGTAATAAAAAAAAAGAAATTATTAAGCTATATTTGTTTTTGTTAAAAAAGTATGTAGAATCTTTTATTTAATGTATGAATTAGAACCTTTTAGGACAATGTTTATCCATTTGTCATATCTGTTTATTTTAAATTTATTTTTACATAGTTTTCTGTTCGATTCTAATAATGTCTTGGTTTTGATCCACCATTTTAAAGTGTAGTCTCCAGGCCTTAAATTCAAATAAACTTTTTTAATTTCATTGGAAGATAAATTTTCTATATCGAATTTATTAGATCCAATTTGAAATTTTTCAATTTCTAAATTTGAGTCCTTATATAATCGAACTTCAACTTTTACAAATTTATTTGGATAATCATTAATTTTATCATATCTAATAGAGTGATAGATTTTTAAAAATAAATTAGATGTATAAGATTTTTTATAAAAAAATGCTAAGATAAAAATAAAAAAAATAACTATGAAAAATGTTATGTTTTTTTGATTATTTTTTTTCATAGTTGTTTTATAATCCAATTTAGGAATTTTGAAAACAATTTTTTATTTTTATTGATAAATTCTTTTTATTTATTTAAGATTTTTTAAGTTAAAAAATAAATATTTTTACAAAAACTATTATGTTTTTAAAGGAGTCAAAATGAAAAATATTACAAAGTTTATGCTTTTTTTTATCTTAATGTTCAGCTTTGCTTTCCCTAAGGGTAGCTTTGATAAAATTGAAAAAAAAGCAATGTTGGAAAATAACTTAAATGTTCTTTTAATACTCGCTCTTCCAGGTTCCGGGAAATCAGAAGTTAGAAAGTTTTTAAATACTTTTTCTAATGATCAATTAGAAAAACATTTTGGTATAAAAGATACTATTCAATTAGATGACTTTTTGTATGTTCATATGATGAGAAGAATATCTGAAGAATTATCTAAGAAAAATTTAGATCCCATTTTTTTTGTATCCCCAGTAAATTCCTTTAGTAATGCAAAAGAATGGGGAACATTAATGCATCTTTTAAATGAAGATTTTGATGATTTAATCAATCAAAATATTATAAATGCATCTTCACCAACCGAATATATATTTAAAAGGCTAGATCAATCTAGAATTAAAGCGGGGTTAGAAGCTCCTTTTAAAAAAATGGATAAAAAATTAAAAAAAGAGCTGTGTTTACTTTTAGATAAAGATTCATTAGATGTTATAAATGAGAAAAATTCTCAAATTAAAAAAGGATATAAAGATAAAACTATAGTAATAGAATTTGCAAGAGGTGGTGCTGATGGTGCTGCTTTTCCACTTCCAAAACCTTATGGATATCAATATTCACTTTCTCTTTTAAGTGAAAAAATATTAAATAATTCATCAGTTTTATATGTTTGGGTATCTCCTGAAGAATCAAGAAGAAAAAATGAAGCTAGAAAAGATCCAAATGATCCTGGCTCTATTTTAAATCATTGTGTGCCTCTAGCTGTTATGTATAATGACTATGGATGTGATGATTTTAATTACTTGCTAAGTACTTCGAAGTATCCAAATACTATAACTATTAATGCTCATAGCAAAAGATTTTATCTTCCAGCAACTAGATTGGATAATAGAGATGACAAAACAACATTTGTAAGATCTGATAAAACTCTATGGTCTTCAAAAGATATATCAGATTTAGAAACTTCTTTAAAAGATGCTTTCAAACCTCTAGTTACAAGAAAAACAGTGCATAAATAAATAATATTATTAGAGCTTTTTGATTCACAAAAAGCTCTAATTTTATATCTATTTGGTATTGTTTGAAGATTTAAGGTCTTTATCTAACATATAAAGTGATGGGCCATCAGATTTTATAATTTTTAATTTTTCTACAATATCAAGAGATGTTTTTTCTTCTTCGATTTGTTCTATTGCAAACCAATGCAGAAAAGCTTTAGAACAATAATCTTTTTCTTTACCTGTTAGAGTAATTAAGTTGTTTATTAATTTAGTTACATTGCACTCATGCTCATAACTTTTTTCAAATAGATCTAAAATTGATTTAAATTTAGTAATGTTAGCTTTTATATCTTTTAATAAAATAGTGCCTCTTCTATCTATGATATAATCGAAAATTTTTAAAGCATGCTCTCTTTCTTCTTGAGCTTTTAATTTTAAGAAATGTGCCATGCCACTAAAATTTTTACTCTCGGCATAGGCACTCATTGAAAGATATAAATATGATGAATAAAATTCTTTATTTAACTGATCGTTAAATGCTTTTTCTATAGTTTTGCTAAGCAAAATGACCTCCAAATTTTTTAAAGGTATTATAACACTTCAAAAAAAAAAGTCATTTTTAAAATTTATAAAATTTCTACCAAATTGATATCAAAAATTATATCTTTGCCAGCTAGGGGGTGATTAGCATCAAAAGTTATATCATTATCAGCAATATTTAATACTTTTACTAAAAGAACTTGACCGTCTGGTTGTTGTATTTGAAGCTGTTGTCCAACTGTTAAATCTAAATTTGGTGGAAGTTGATTTTTATCTACTTTTGTTATTAGCTCATCTACATATGGGCCAAAAGCTTCGTCTGATTGAATGTTTATTGTTTTATTATCTCCAGCTTTCATGCCTATTAAAGCGCTTTCAAATGCAGGAATAATTTGACCATCTCCAATTTTAAACTCTAAAGGAGTTACCTGTTGTTTTGAGTCAAAAATCATCATATTTTCAGCTTTAGCTGTATAATGAACTTTAACTAAATCTCCCATTTTTGCTTCAGACATTTTCCTTCCCCTTTTAGTAAATTTAATGATAGATATTTTTATATCTCATATTTTTGTGTTTAGTAAAGCTATAAAATTTAGTCAACCATTATTTAAAAAAAAATGTGATTGTTTTTTTTCGAACCTAAAATGTGTAAGATAGCGTTAAAGCAATTGAATTAAAAGCAGAAGTATTTCTTCCAGCAACAGAGGTCCAATACGTTAATAGGGCATTAAACTTATCTGAAAAAGCATATCCCAAAGATGGCGTTAGAGATATTATTGTGCTGCTAGGTGCTGTTATAGATTCAATTTCTCCTAATGAAGGTATAATTGGCACTAGAGGAATAGTGTTGTTAGAAGAGAAAAAAGGTGTTGTAGGAGATTCATAGGGAATTGATCCATGAAATCCTGGAATTAAAACACCGAATCTTCCTTTAAATCTAATCTTAGAAGAATTAGCGAATATAGCATCCATTGAGAAGTCCAATTTTTTAGTTAAACTAATATCAATAGATAGATTAGTTATAAAGAGTTTTCCAGGTTTAACAAATCCTCTTGTAACTTGATGATTTACATTAATACCGCCATATGCATTATATCCAAATACCTCAACTTTAGAAGGGAATGAATACATTATGTTAAATAAAAGTTGAAAGGGGAATCGTTTTAAATTGATAGTTTTAGACATATTTAAACCAAACATGCTTTGAAATGCACCTGCACCTGATGCATCTAAAGATAATTTGCTTTTATTTAAATCATTATATTTTCCAGATGGAACTGTTTCAGTAAAAGCGAAATTTGCTTTTGGTAAATATTTACCCTCTTTAAATATTCTAAATTTTGCATTTAAAGCAGTATCTGTCCATGAAATGGATTTATTAGATTTTTGTTTAGTATGTATCATTCCAGATCCAATAGTAAGATCCATCCATTTAAATATGCCAGTTTTGAGTGAAAAATAAGGATGTATGTTTTCTGTAATCACCGTTTTTCTTCTCGTCCAATCAGATTTATATACATAGTTTGAACTTGAATACAAGACTGTAAAATGAAAAGGAAATGTTTTTCTTTGAGTTATACCTCCATCACTTGCAGCAAAAGGACCATTGAAAAAAACATCTTGTGGAGGTTGATAGGCATATGTAAATATTGGAATTAAAATAGCTAAAAGTAATTTTTTCATATAAATCCTTTTTATATTTTTTTGCATTAATAACAAGATTAATAGAAATTTATCTAAATTTAAATATTTTTTTTATAATTTTCTATAATTTTCATTTATTTTTTATTATATCTTTTTTAAAGTGAGCTTTAAGGAGAAAAAATGAAAAAAATATATATTGGACTCCTAAGTCTTTTCTTAAATGCTTGTCACATGCCAGCTAGCAATGTGTTGGAGGGTCCAGGTGGTAGAAACGCCTATAATATTGAAATACAAAAAACAAATTCTGAAGAAATGCTTTTAAATTTAGTAAGGCTTAGATACTATGATACTCCTTTATTTTTACAAGTATCTTCTGTTACCTCTTCTTTTACTTTTAAAAATTCAGCGAGCGCATTATTTTCTTTTCCTGGATTTAATAAAACAAATCCAACTATTTTAGGAGGGGAGACTCTTTGGCAAAATCAACCAACTATTCAATATCAACCTCTTCAAGGCCAAGAATTTGCTAATCAATTAATGAAACCATTAGATGTATCAACAATTCAACAGGTAATATATGCTGGTTGGGATGTTTATAGAGTATTTAGATTAGCTGTTCAAAATTTTTTGGAATATCATAATAATCCAAAAGAAAAAGAACTGATAATGGAAAAAAATCCAAGATATAAAAACTTCATAGAAGTTATAATATTGATGAATAAACTTCAAGAAAATGGAGACTTGCAAATTGGAGTTTTAAATTCAAAAAGCAATGAAAATGGATGTGCTTTAAAATCTATTCAATTTGCATTCAATGCAGATAATGAAGATAGTAAAAAATTAGCAGAGCTGCTAAATATTACCACTTTAGATAATGACATGTATGTTTTAAATGTAACTCAAGGGTTTGATAAAAAAGGCCGGGTAGGTATTTTACCAAGATCAATACTATCTTGTATGAATAATTTATCACATAATGTAATCATTCCAGATAAAGATATTGAAGATAGTATAGCAATAGATTTATCTTTGGATAAAAGTTCAAATTCACAAAATATAATGTCAATTTATAGTAGTTCAATAAAACCTAAAAACCCTTATGCAGCCATTAAATACAGGGATTTATGGTTTTATATAAAAGATTGTGATCTTTCTTCTAAAAGAACTTTTATGCTATTATTAGAACTGTATAATTTACAATCTGCAAAAGTTATAGATACTGGACCAGTTTTAACTCTTCCTGTTGGAGTAGGTTAATGAAAAACTTTGATTTTATAACCATATTATTTTCTTCTGTAATATATTTTATATTATATATCTGTTGGCATCAAAATTTTTTATTTGGAAAAATTTATAAAAAATTGGAATCTAAAAAAATAGATACAAAAAATAAATATTTAAAGTATCTATTTTTATTTATCACTATTTATGTTTTTGTTTTTTTCTTTGCCGTTTTTGAAGTTATTTTAAGTGTAACTTCATTTTGGGATGGAGTATTTTTTGGGTTTATAATATGGCTCGCATTTATAATGCCTCATAATTTATTTTTAGTAATTTTCAAAAAAAGAACATTTAAACTTTTTTTATTAGATAATACTCTATATCTTTTATCGATAATATTAATTGGAGCTATTCTAGCTGGCTAATTTATTTTAATTTCTGCAACAATAGGCAAATGATCCGATGCAATAAAGGCATCTTTATATATATATCCGTATTTTACTTTGGCTCTATATCCTGCAAAAATATAATCAAGTTTAACTTTTGGGTTTATAGCGGGATAAGTGAAAGCTTTTTTTGAATCATTTAAGTATAATTTAATTGGAACAGCTTCGCTAAAAGATAATTTTTTTATAACTTCAATAGTTTTTTCATTTTTTATATTTAACTCTTCTTTATTGACAAAAAAAGGAGCTTCTTGAAAAGGATAGGTATTTCTTTTCAGTAGTTCTAAAGGAAGTGTATTAAAATCTCCTCCAACAATTAGTGGAATTTTTTTATCATTAAAAAAATAATTTTTTATTTCTTCAATTTGCATTAATCTTTGTGATTTCGACCATGGTTCTAAATGTAGATTAATAACTTTTATGTTTTTTTCAAGAAATGAAATTGCACATTCTAATGCTCCATGAGGAGAATATAACCATTTTAAAAAAAATGGAATTTTAGGATAATGTTCAAATACTAAAGCGCTAGATGAAGTAATTGGATATTTAGATAAAATGCACATGCCATGATCTATATTTCCAAAAATATTATGAAAAAATGGATGGATTTTTTGCTTTAAAGTTGTGTGTTTAACAACATATTTATATTCGCTTTTTTTTGCTAAGTACAAAGCTTGATCAATGTTATGTGATCTTTTTGAATTGAAATCAACTTCTTGAAGTAATACTACATCAGCATCTATTTTTTTTAATATTTGAGATATTTCATTTAATCTATCTATAAAATTTTGATAACCATTTAATAGCGTTTTGTCATTGTGTCCTATACCAAAATGAATATTGTATGATGCAATTTTTATATCTTTATTTATATTTTTTTTTGTTTTAATAGACGTAATCTTTATAATATCTGGATTAGAAAACTTTGAAAGGGGTGGATAGTTGTTGTACCATAGAAATGAGACAATTGATAATAAAACTATAGCTGAGCCAAAAAATAGGCTAAATAGAGTGTTTTTAAAACTTTTCATTTTTCTTCATCCTTAATTTAATTACTAAATAATTTAATAAATAAAAGCAATAAACCTTTTAAAAATGAAAAAAAATATTAATAAAACAAAATTAGAATTGACATTCAATAATAATATATATAGAAAGAAAATTAATATAGTAAAAGGAGTTTCAATGACTGAAAAAAAGCTAAGGAATAATTTTCTAATAATTACTTCTTCAGGTGGTGGTGGGTTATTACAAGCAGCAGAAGCTCAACAACAAATAATTAAAAAAGAAAAACCAAATGCAAAAGTTATAAAAGTTGATTTATTGCTTGAATGGATAGGTGGTTTGTTTGGTCATTTTGGAGTAAATTCATGGAATAATGCACAAAGAACCGGAAAAGTTGCAATGCAACATTTTTTAGGAAATAGATTTTCTCAAAGACTTGCTGAATTTATTTTTTGGCCCAAAATATTTTTAAAAACTTTTTTAATTCTAAAAAAAGAAGATATAGATGTAATTATAGATACTCAACCTCTTGGATGTTCTGCTATTATAAAAGCAATTAGAATATATAATAAAATATCAAATAAGAATGTATCTCTTCAAAGAATTATAGTAGATCTACCAACAACGAAGGCTATTCATTTTTTCAAAAATGTGAAAAGACTATCGAAAACTGATAAAAAATATATAAACATTTCTACTGTTGAGCCACTTTTAAATAAAAATGAGTCAGATATAGATTTTTGGAAAAAGCATTGTGGAATTGATTTAAATAAGGTTTGTTATTTAAGTTATCCTATTAGATGTGAATTCCAAAATTATATTCATAAAGAAGTTGTTTTAGACTCATTTAAGATTCATTTAAAAACAAAATCTTCTCAAGAAAAAGAAGTAATAAAAAAAATAATTCAAAAAGGTTCATTGAATATTATCGAATTTGAAAATCAATTAGAATTTTTAATTGAAAAAAATGATTATCTAATTACACTTTTACTAGGCTCTCAGCCATCATTTGAAGGTACGAAAAATTATATAAAAAATTTAGTAGAAATTGTACAAGAAAAGAATTTCAATAAAAAAATACATTTATTTGCTTTTTGTGCTGATTACAATGATGGATTGATGAATAAAATCTACAAACACTTAAATAAAGTAAAAGACTATCCTAAAAATATTTCGATTATACTCATGTCTTTTCAAAAAGAAGATGTAATAGCAAGACTGTTTTATAGAAGTGATATGACAATTACAAGAAGTGGTGGACAAACAGCAATTGAACTTATGACGGTATCTAATGCTAAAAAATTTGTTCATTCTGAATACAAATCTAAACATGAAAATTACTCTTTAAAAAATCTTTTAAAAGGAATACCTGTTTGGGAAGCTGGAAATGCAATGTACATGATGGAGAAAATGGGAGCTGAATTAATAACACCAACTCTTTTTAAAACTGAGATAACTAAAATTAATCAATAGTATACTAAGCATTTTAAAAGACCTTTCCAATCTTTTTTATCAACATACTTTTTTAATTTTTCAGAGGGAACATTAACTTCATTAGAAAAGTTATCTAAATACTTGTAAAGTTGATTTCTTAAATCATACATATCACATGTTTTAGCAAAATCTTTTACAAAATTTGTTCTTTTAAAATAGTCTTCAAAAACATCTTTCATATAATTTTTTAAATTAGGTTGAGAAAAGATATAACCTAAGAATTTAAAAGGATGTAAATATCTAAGTTCATCACCAATTTTATTTAATCTACTGTAATGTTTAAATAGTAGATCTATTTTTCCATGAGAACCTAAAGTTGTAATTAATTCATTTATTTTAGTTTCATCTTCTAGAGTCCTTGGAAGATCTTGATAAGAAAGATTTTCTGCAGTATTCATTTTAGGTATTTTTATCATTTTAGCAAAAAATGAACATTTATTTAAATTTACATGATAAATAACTTCGCTTGGTTTTTTATCAATTTCTGTATCTGGGTTAAAAGCATCAAAAAACATATAACCTCCAAAAAAAAATATATTAGAATTCTTATTTTATGTTATTATATTGTTAAAACACCCATTAGTAAATAAAAATTTTATTTATGAAAAAGTTTATAATTTCAATCAAAATTTTATCTCTTATTGTTATAAGCAGTCTTTGCATAAAATTTTATCAGTTATATACAGATGGTTTTAGAATTGACAAAATTAATTTTGTTTCTTTTTATAATAATAAGATCCAAAACGAAGATCAATCTAATGAAATTGATGAAATTATATCTCAAAGATTTAAATATTTATCTAAAGGTTGTCAAACATATGTTTTTATTAGCGAAGATGAAAATTATGTTTTAAAATTTATTAGATTTCATAGATATAAAGTGCCTTTTTGGCTTGATAATCTGCACTCAAAGTATTTTTTAGATAATTATTATAATAAAATAAAAAAGCATAAAGAAAAGCTGTTTCTACAATCAATTAATAGTTACAAAATAGCATTTGATTACTTAAAAGATGAAACTAAAATTTTATATATCCATTTAAATCAAACAAATAACTTAAATAAAAAAGTTACACTATTAGATAAATTCAATCAAAAATATAAAATTAATTTAGATGATTATGGGTTTATACTGCAAAAAAAAGCGGATTCATTAAGTAAGCATTTACAAAACAACAAAAATAATAAAACTATCCTTCAAAAAACCACACTTTCATTTATAAATTTAACAGATTCTATTTATAAAAAAGGATTTATAAATTCTGATTATAATTGTATAAAAAATGCAGGGATTATTGAGAATACTGTTATTTTTACAGACCTTGGAAGTTTTAAAAAAATAGAGAATTTAAATAATAAATTTATATATGAAAGGGAGTTTAATAAATTTATTAAATATTATAAGAGATGGACAAACAAATACAGTCCTGACTTAACAGTTTTTTTAGATGAAAAAATATATGAGAAAAGTAAAAAATCTAATTTAAAATGAAAGTTTTCCAATCTTTTGCAAAAATATTAATTATCGTTTTAATGAGTATTGTTTTAGCTCGTTCTTCTAAAAAAGTTTTTAATTTTTCCCAAAATAAAATTAATATTGAAAATACCGTTTTTATTGAAGATGATTTAAAAAGTTATGATCATATTTTAAAACAAAAGTTTTATTATTTATCGCAAGGAAGTCAATTTTATGTATTTATAAGCGAAGATAAAAACTATGTTATAAAATTTTTAAAATCCTACAGACAAGATCGTTTTTTTTACAAATTTTTAAAATTATTTTCAAATAAACATCAAAGGAAGGATTTTTATCAAAAACTTAAATTTCATAATCTCAAAAAAAATATTTTTCAAGTATATGAAAATTTAAAAGATCAAACAGCTTTAATATATGTTCATCTAAATAATACAAAATCAAATAAATTTTTAAATGTCTATTATAAGCTTCATAGAAAACACAATATAAATTTAGATAGATCATATTTTGTAATTCAAAAGAAAGTTCAATGCATTTATGATATTTTTCATAATAAATATATTTCGAATGACTATAAAAAAAATCTAATTTTATTATATTTTAATTTAATAAAAGATATTGATAAAACTGGTTTTGCATATGATGATTATCATTTAAAAAATATAGGAATTCATGAAAATAAATTAATTATTTTTGATATAGGAAGTTTTCATTTTAAAGATAATAAAAAAATAAGTGAATATGATATGTTTAAAAAGAATACTTATAGACTATTTGATGAAATAAAAAACAATATAAAATTAAATACATATTACATAGATAGATTTGATGAATATAAAAAATAAGATTTTAGTTTATGTTGTAACTTTAAAAATACTTATATTATTAATTTTTTTAGGTTATATAAGAACTGATGGATTTAGTTTAAGGCTAATTCAAAAGCCTTTAGTTTTTTCAAATAAAAAAACTGAAAATATTGATGAAATCAGCTCTATTTTAGATCAAAACTTTAAGTATCTAGCTAGAGGCAGGCAATCCTTTGTTTTCGTATCTGACGATGATAAATATGTAATTAAGTTTTTGAACAGTAGAAGATATGATGTAGAGCTTTTAAAGAATAATGTCTTTAATTCAAAATATATAAAAAAACACTATGAAAGAAGAAAAAAAAGATTTTTAGAAGACTGCAGGGCTTTAGATTTAGCTTTTGATAATTTTAGAGATGAAGCTGCTCTAGTATATGTTCACCCTTATCGAACAAATTGTTTTAATAAAACACTTAACTTTTTTGATAAGTTAAATAGAAAAAATTCAGTTGATTTAGATGAGGTTGTATTTATCTTACAAAAAAAAGCAAATTTTATTTTTTATGAGGCACTAGATAAAGCAGAGGATTCTCTTAAAGATCACTTGATCAAAGATTACTTAAATGTCATAGAAAAAAGAGCAAAGGCTTTAGTAATTGATAGCGATTTAGATAGAAGGCATTCTAACTATGCTGTTTTAAATAATAAAGTAATTACTATCGATGTCGGAAGAACTTATTTGGATGAAAAATTAAAAGAGCCTTATTTTTTTAAAAAAGAAATAATTAGATCAACAAAATCGCTGAGAAGATATTTAATGAAACGCTATCCAGAAAAGTTGGTTGTTTTATTAAACGAATCAGAAAAAATAATTAAAGATTTTGAAAATACTTATTTAGATAAAAAATATTTTTCAAACCATTTTGATGCAAGCATTGCAACTTCTTCTAGTGAATGACCTTCCTCAAATACATGAGTTGCATTTTTAATAATTTTTATATCTTTTTCACAATTTATTTGATTATATGCTTCTTCATTCAACTTTAAGACTGTAAAATCTAATTCTCCCACTATTAATAAAGTAGGGGAAGATATTTGAGATAAATATGAATTTGCTAAATCAGGTCTACCTCCTCTTGAAACTATAGCTTTTATTTCATTTGGTATAGAGCTTGCTGCAATCAAGGCCGCTGCAGCTCCTGTAGAAGCGCCAAAATAGCCTATCTTTAAATTTTTAATATTAGGGTTGCTTTGAATCCATTTAGTGGCTGTAAGCAACCTTTTAGATAAAAGTTGAATGTTAAATCTATATTCTAAAGTTTCTTTGTCTAATTCCTCTTCTTCATTTGTTAGTAAATCGAATAGTAATGTAGATATTTTTTGTTCGTTTAATATTTTAGCAACTAATTGATTTCTTTTGCTAAATCTAGAACTGCCACTGCCATGTGCAAAGATAGCTATCCCAATTGGATTATCAACAAGAGTTAATTCTCCATTTAAAACATTATTTGATAAAGGTATTTCAATATTTTTTTTTTGCATAAAAAAGTTATTTTTTAAAAACATTATATAAATTTTTCAAATAGATTTCTAGTGGAATGATTTTATGCTACTCTATTAGTTCTATAATAAACCCATAAGAAATATCTTTCATAATCCCATCAGTATAATAATTTTGAATATAAGGTGTATTTGCATTGTCAATAATCGAATCAACTAGATAAGTAGCTATTTCAATTTTTTTCTCTTTAGGTAGATCGTGTTTCTTAGCAAAAGAAATTGATTTATTTGTAATTTCAGATAGATCTTTGAAATCTATTACTTTATATTCTTTTAATAAATCATTTGCAAAATCATCAACATTTAAGTTTGATGCGTTTTCAGAGGAGTCTTCCATGGGATCTGGTAAAATTAAATAAACTATATTTTCAGCAATCATTTTAAAGATAGAATCAAAAATTATATCAGGTAGATAAGGTGTATCTGTTATATCAATTAATAGATTAATTATAGTTATAATTCCTTGTCTTTTTTTATAATTAGATATGTTGTTATATTGATCTATAAATTTATTAGCATAATTCATTATAAAAGCTAGATCTTCCCATTTAAATCCCTCTATGAACAAATTTTTAATTTGATTTGCACAATATAAAAGATCTTTTCTATTTGGAAATTTTTCTATAGCTTTAATTTTAAAATCTTCAAATTCAAATATAGGCTTATGCACTATTGGCTTTTTTTCAATTGTGAAATGATGTTCTTTTAAATTAAAAATTATTTCACTTGGTAAGGAATCTATTGAAATGTGATCCATTAATAACCTCTTTTATTAAAAAACAAAAAGGCTACTAAATAAAAAAATTATTTGAAATGGTTTTTTAAGATTTCAGTTACTTTACAATCGTCTATTTGTTCAAAATCTTCATAAAATTCAGATATAGAAAAAAAATCTGAAGGTATATTCAAACATATAAAATCATCTACTAACTGCTTTATTTTTTTAGAAGCTTCAATAGATGTAACAGGCGAGGCTATTACTATTTTTTTTGCTTTATTTTTCAGAGCATTAATTGCTGATATTATTGTTGATCCTGTAGCAATCCCATCATCTACTAAAATAATAGTTTTATTTGTTATATCTATTTGATTGTAATTTCTATACAGCTTCTCTTTTGTTATACATTCATTCTTTTTTCTTTCTATTTCTTTTTCTATATAATCTTTGTTAATATTTAAGTTCTTAATTAGATCTTCATTTAAATAAACTTCATTGCTGCAAATAGATCCAATAGCAAGCTCACTGCTATCAGGGGAAGATAACTTTTTGCAAATTATTATATCTAATTTTGCATTTAGATAAGTGGCTATTATATCAGCAATGATAATTCCACCTCTTAAAAGCGCTAAAACAACAACATCTTTATTTTTATATTTTTCTAATGCTATTTTTAATTTATTAGCTGCATCTATTCTATCTTTGAAATACATATACTCCTCTTTTTTCTATATATTAATTAAAAAAAATTGAAAGAACAATTTTTTTCTTTTATATCAATTATTTTTAATTTATTTTAAAGCTAAGGATAAAAAAATGAAACATAAACGAAAATCATTTAAAAAAACTAAAAGTTATTTTTTTAAATTTATAAAAAAAAGAGCTTTTTTAAATAAATTAATTAATGTTTTTTATTTTACCTTCAAAAGATTTGTAAAAAACAAATTATCTCTAAGAGCTCCTGCTTTAACGTATTTTACTTTGATGTCTATAGTGCCAATATTTGCTATTTTTTTTGGAATTGGTACATTTTTTGGTCTTAGATCTTTTTTGGAAACTGAATTAATTGAAAGATTTGAATCTCAGAAAGAACTAATTGAAGAATTAATAACTTTTACAAATAACTTCATAATGCAGACTAAAGGAGGAATAGTTGCTATAATTGGTGCTCTTTTTTTGTTTTATAGTTTGCTTAAACTATTTTCTAATATTGAAAACACTTTAAATTTAATTTGGAAAGCTAAAAAAAGAAAAATAAAAAATAGATTTAGTCTTTATGTTTCAGTAATATTTTTAATTCCTCTTTTTATAGTTTTATTTAGTAGTATTAAAGTATATCTTTTAAAAATTGTATCTAATATCCAAGTTACAACTTTTCATGAAAATATAGCCGTCTTTTTTCTTAAGTTATCAACATATGTGTTAATTTGGGCGCTTTTTGCATTTTTATTTATATATATACCTAATACTAAAGTAAAGCTAAGATTTGCGATGCTTTCCGCTTTGTTTACTAGTATTGTGTATCAAATAGTTCAATACTATTATGTGTATTTCCAAGTAGGCTTTACAAAGTATAATGCCATATATGGAAGCTTTGCAGCTCTTCCACTTTTTTTAATATGGCTTCAAATAAGTTGGTATATTTTTTTATATGGAGCTACCTTTTGTAGTGTGTATCAAAAAATCAATATTAAAAACAAAAAATAATTTCATATAGTTAGTATTTAAGAGCTTATAGTATTTATTAAAATGCTTAACTTAAATCAATAAGGATTTTATATAATTATTATTTATAAAAATCATTTAAAAAAATATTGCATAGGATAAAAAAAAATGCAATTATCCAAAAAAAAGAGGTTTGTTATGAAAAAGGTTATTTTTACTGTATTATTATCTTTTTTATCCATTAGTGGTTTTGCAAGTGATTTAGTTCAGATAATATCTGTAAATGAATCACCAATGTCAGAAAATGCAGCTATTTCAATTGTTTTTCCTAAAACTAATAAAACGGAAACTAGCTCAGACGTTAAAGTTCAACTTAGAGTAAGGGGATTTTCAATTGGTAATAGATCACAAGTGCCAAGAACAAATGATCTTGCAAATTCAAGATTAGGTCAAAGTATACATGTTATAATAGATAATGAGTCATACTTTGCAAAAGCAGGTCCTAGCATAGCTCCATTTGATGAGGAAGGAAATTATTATGAATCTATGTATAAATTCAAAATACCTTTTAGTTTAGATAGTGGAGAGCATTCTATTAGAGTTTTTTTAGCAAGATCTTTTGGTGAATCTATAAAAAGTAGTGAGGGATTTGCTTCATCATACTTTTATGTTAACTCATTAGATCCAAAAATTGATCAAGATTTAGATGCTCCTTATATTACATATAATGAACCAAGTAGTTATATGAGATTCAAAGAACAAGAGCCTATATTATTAGATTTTTATATTTCAAATTGTGAACTTTCACAAGATGGGTATAAAGTTAAAGTTATAGTAGATAATAAAATAACTAGAATTTTAACAAGATGGACTCCTTATTATATTTATGGTCTTAAAAAAGGAACTCATAAAATTAAACTAGAGTTATTAGATAAAAATGATCAAAGAGTTGAAGGAGAATTTAATAACAACAGTAGAAAATTTAGAATATATTAAAATCTCTAAAAGACATGAGAGATAGCTTCTGTTATTGTATCGTGAAGTAATTTCTTCTTTTTTTCATCTTCTGATTGTAGAATATACCCAAGTGTAAAAACATCATTTGTATTGAATGAAGCTGATGTAAGTTCAAATGATGAGAGTTTGATTTTATTTACTAAATAAATAACTTCTTCTTTGAACTTAGAACTTGAAGATCCAATAATAATGAAATAATGTTTTTTAAAATTTAATGTTTTTATTGTGCATTTTTTTTCAGATAAACTTTGCGAAATAAGATCCATCAACAATAAATAAAAGTTTTTTAAAATTGATGTATCTAAAATAGTTTGCATAATCCCAGGTCTTAGGGAATAAAAAAAGTTTTCTAAATAGAATTCTTGATGTTTTTTTAATTTACAAAAAGAAGCTTTTAAATCATCTAGAGATTCACATTGTTTGGAAATCATACCCCCATTAAAATCTCTAAAATCTTTAATAGATCTTTTAAGTTCATTAACAATAAAGAGTCTAGCTTTTCTTAAATCAAGGGAATAGTCTCTTCTTAAAAAAGGGAATTTCTTAATATTTAATCTAAAAATATTTGCTTCTTTGGGATATTTATTTTTTAATTTACCTACAATTTTAACTTCATCTTCAAAATATTTAGATTTAATAATTGAATTTGAGAATGCTTCTTTTAAAGAGGTGGTATTTTTTTTAATTAATCTAAGCAATATAATATTAAAAGATATTTCTTTTTGCGTTTGTTTATCATATGAAATTATAACTTGAGGTATGTCTTTTACATATTTTAATTGTTTTGATAAAACAATAATGTTTCTAAGCACTTCTTCTTCATTTCTTGGTAAGAAAATAGGATGCACTACATTTAACATTTTATATTTTAGCTCTAAATGCAATTTATCTCTAATATCATTGATTTCATCTTTTTGAAATCGTTTTGCATTTAACTTATCTATTTCTAAATAAAAAGAGAGCATTTTATCATCTCTATAATCAATTACATAAGATCCATCAACATATACATAATCTTTTATTAAACCTGAAAGAGCATCCAAAATATAACCTTTTTCAAAATGTTCATTTTCATGCAGCAGATTCATCACTATTAAAATACCAAGCGTGGTACTTTCCTTATTTGCATATTTCGTTTGAAGAAGTTTTAAATAAATATGTCTTTTTTGTGTTTTTATTGAGGATAAAACTTGTTTTAAAGATTTTTTAAATAAATATTGATAAGAGATTATTCTACTAATATGTTTTGGAGATCTTTCATCAGAAAAGCTACCTTTGAATAGTAAAGATACATTATGGATTGAATCGAATATATCTCTATCTATATTGATAGGTTTTTTATTCATTAAATAAGCTAAATTTTCTTTTATCTCACTTAATTTTTTTTCATGGGATAATTTTACCATAAAATTATGCATTTGATCGAAAGCGGAATTTCCAGCTTTTTGATTTTTATCTAATAATGAGTCTAAATTTTCTTGAATCATTATTGATTTTTGTTTTTGTGACAATTTTTGAGTGGATACTATTTGCCTAGCATTATAAACAGAGAGCAAAATAATTTTAAGTTCTTCAATAAATGAGCTTAAATTATTTTTTAATAGATTTAGTTGTTTTGTATCATCTACAGATATGAAATATTCACTTATATATAAATTTTTATTTGGATTGTGAATAAAAGAAAACATTAAGGATCTATGTGAATTAATAGCAAGAGATCTACCCGGCATTAACCATTTACTTAACAAATCTCCTATAAATCTACCTATTCCATGAGTATGATCAGCTGAGCAAAGAAGAGAAAAAGAAAGACAAAATGGGGGGTTTTTAAATTCGCTTGTATAAAATAATGGAATTGATTGATTTAATTTCAAAAATATATTTTTAAGATCATCTTTTGATAAATTTTTATGTTCTATAAAGTCCTTTGGTAAAATTTCAAAAAGCAGACTTTCAATAGATTCAATAAATAAGTCAATATTTTTGGGGATGTAATTACTTGGAAGATGAAAATATGGTTTTATTTTAAAAATATCATTTTTATAAATTTCTTTTTCTAGTTTATATACTGTCATACAATCCTTATTACTTTATTATTTTGGCATTCTCTATATAAATATCTCCTATAGGACCGACATATATACCTTTAACATTATTTTTTGAAAAAATAGCGTAATTATAGTGATAAATAGGTGCTAAAACAGCTTTGTCAATGAAATATCTTTCAGCATCCTCTAAAATTTTTATTCTTTCATTTTCATTAATAGTTTTATTAGCAGTGTCTAACATATTAATAAAAGTATTATCCTCAAAATTAGCATAATTTTTTGGATGTTTTTTATATTTAAATCTCTCAAGAACATTCATAGGATCATTATAATGAACCAAGAATCTACTAAGGGCCATTTGAAAATCGTGTCTATGTAATTTTGCTAAATAAGACGCTTCATCAAACATCATTAATTTAACTTGAATACCAAGTGATTTTTCCCACATGCTTTTTAAAGCTTCAGCTTCTTTTCGATGAATAATATAAGATCCATATGTGAAAGTTAAATCTAGATCTTTCTTGTCTATATTTAATTCTTTTAAAGCTTTTTCAAAATGAAATTTAGCTTTTTCAATATCAAAGTCTTTATAAAAAGATAACTCTTTATTGCTTGTTAAAAGAGGAGGTACACATCTAGTTGCAATTTTTTCATTTAATTGAGTTATATTTTGTGTAATTGATTTTCTATCAATTGAGAGCAAAAATGCTTTTCTTAAATTCTGATTATTGAAAGGATATTTATCTATGTTAAAAACGCAAAAAGAGCTTCCACCTATTTCAAATAGATCATAATCATTTCTTTTTTTTACAGTGCCTAAAAAATCAACTGGAAGAGGAGATAAAAAAGAACTCAAAAAATCTATTTCATTTTTTTCGTACATATTAAGGGCTGTAATTTCGTTTCCTACAATACTAATATGAACTTCATCAATTTCTATCTTATCCGCATCATAAAATTTATCATTTTTAACAAGGATGATTTCAGATCCTCTTTTCCATTTTTTTAATTTAAAAGGTCCTGAATATTTAACATATTTAATAGGATCTTCTAGCCATTTTGGATTTTCTTCTTCTATGTGAGAAGGTATTGGGAAATAAGTACAAAAAGATGTTAAAAATAAAAAATATGGAGTTGGATTTTCTAAATTAATTTGAAGAGTTTTTTCATCTAAAGCTTTTACATCTAAATGATCGGCTGTAAGTTCTTTTTTAGCTATTTTTTCTGCATTTTTGATAGGATATAGTAATTGAGCTGTTAAAGATGGGAAGCCAGGAGAGAGTATTTTTTTTAAACTCTTTTCAAAGTCCAAAGCTGTTATTTTAGTTCCATCAGACCAAAAAATATCATCTCTTAAATGAAAGGTATATGTTTTTTTATCTTTTGATAATCTATATGATTTTGCTAAAGCAGGAGCAATTTCTTTATGTTCATTCACATGCATTAGTCCTCTAAACACCATGAATTGTATAGTTGATGAAAAATAATCCCCATTTTTTCTAGGATCAATACTTAACATATCAGAATGAAAAGCAGTTTTTAAAACTTTTTTAGAAGTCATTTTTTTCTCGCAAGATGTTAAAAAAAAAGTAAAACAAAAAATTAAATAAAATATTTTTTTCATACTATTATATTATGTAGGTAAAAAAAAGCATATAAGGCGTATAATACTTTTTCTATTTTTTTTAAAGTGAATTTTATTAATTATTGAAATAAATAAGTTATTTTAAAAATAATCTTATTTAATTTTCTGTGCAGCAATAGATAATAATGAATGTATAAGACCGTGATGAATAGATGGTGATTTAGCTAATTCAAGACTTTCTTTAACATATTTTATCGGAATAGGTTTTCCATAGGTTTTAAGGAAAGGATTAATTAATTTATAGGTGTGTTTTATTTTACTAGAAACTCCAAGGGAACTTATAGAAGCTAGAAGTAATGCGATAGGGGAGACGTACCCAAAAAACGTTAAAGCCCCTGCTGTAGCGATTGTTCCTGCATTAAATCCAAGTCTTGCTTTGTTTGTAAAAGTTGAATAATTTAAAGGATTCAAATAGCTAAAAAATCTATTTTTAAAACTAGGAGTTTTATTTATAGTATCAATTAGCAAAGACAAGTTTGTAATTTCAACTGAAAGAGCTTCAAAGGATTTTTCAAATTTTTTAGCACTTGCACTCTTTTTCTTTTCATCTTTTTTATCAATTTTTTGATAAGTTTCATATTGATTTAATAAACTTGTTATCTTTTTTAATATTAAACTTTTTTTAGATCTAAGATTTTTTAAATGCGAGTCAAATTCAACTTTAAATGGATTTGTTTGATTTTGTTTTAAAGCTTCAATTTCTTTAAATAATTCTTCTAATTCACTTTTTAAAGTAGTAATACTAATTTTAAAATCTTTATTAGTTATGGAGTAACATTTTTTTAGGAAAGATTCTTTTAACAATTTAATCTTTTTATATGCAATTTCTAATTGCTCTTTATCGGATTTGGTTAAAAAACCAGTTACTTTTTCTAGACTTTGGGTAGCATTTTCAGTTAATAAAATATCTAACACATCACTTACATCGCTATGAAATTTTTCTTCGTTCTCTTTAAATCCTTCCATTTGTTCTGCATATTCTTTAGTTCCATTTTTTAATGATGGCGTATAAACATTGCATAATTGCTCCATAGTAAGAGCTATATATTTATTTAAATTTTCAGAAGCAATTAGATTTAATGTAATCTCTCCAGTTTGCTCCATTAACCATCCAATACCATTACTTATTAAATTATTTGTATAATCTTTTCCTTTTCTTTTATCTAATTCGGATTTAGCAGTTTTTAGAACTTTTTGATCATCGGTTATCATTGGATGATAATTTGAATTAGTTGTTTTGTCAAACTGATCATAAGATCTGCAAGAAGAATATTTTAATGTTTTTTCTAAAGTCATTCCAAAATCATTAAAATATTTCATGAACTTAGGATTTATTTTGAGTTTTGATTTTAATTCGCTTGAGAAACTCTTTTCTTTAGGGTCTTTTTTCATATCAGTTATTGTATCTGTAATCAATTCACTTGTAAGCTGATATATACTGTTCATAAATACTGGATTAGATAGAGATTCGATAGTGTTTTCAATTCCACATTGCATCATATTATCTAATATAATGTTTTTAATAAATTTGTTACCCAAATATTTTGATTTAAAAATACTAAACTCTTTTATGAATTTATTAGTTATAACTTCTGAAAATAGAGAATATACTTCAGATTCTGTTCTGCCATCTAAATATTGATTATTTTTAAAATAATTTAATATAAATTTATTTCTTTCTTCTAAGTAGTCTTTTTCAGATAGCTTATCTATTCTTCCATCAGATTTTAATTGATTGTTAAACTCTTCTATTAGTTGATTGTATAAAGCTAAAAATTTAGTTAGTTGTTTAAATGTTACAGCAGTGATCTCAATGGATTTATTTTTATCATCAGCCAAAGATTTAACATAATCTACTAAATTATTTATAACTATATCTAATTGATTCTCGGTGTCTTTCCATCTTAAATAATAAAATATAGCAGCGCTAAAAAAGATGTCATGTATATTATAAAAGAATTGTACAAGAAAATTTCTTTGTTCTTTTGGAATATGTTTTTCCATTAAACGATAAAAGCTACTAAAAGATATATCTCTTGATTTTTCAAGTTCTTCAATTATATTGACTACTTGTTCAAAACTTACAAAACTAGCTTTTCTAAAACTAATTGAAAACCAATTTTGAGCAAAATACATAGATTGGATCATTGCTACGTAGTAAGTCTTTCTAACTAAAATATCAGTATGTTTTTTTATATCGATTGTATATTGATCTAAAGTTTTTTTATCTTCATTTACATGTACAGGATGTTTTTCAGGATGGGAAGAAATGTTTTTATATGCAGTTTCAAGTGATTGTTTTCCAATCTTAAATAATACTTTAGTAGAGCTGATGCCATAATCTCTAGCTTTTATTAAATTATTAATTATTGAAGTCATAGTTTCACTACAATTACTTTTATTAAATATAAGTTATAATTAATATTATACATTTTAATTAGTTAATAATAAAGAAAAATATGTTTTAAGTAGTTCTAAATAAAATGTTTAATAATAAATAAATATAGAAAAAGTATAATAAAAATTTATTAATATAAAGTAAATAGAATAGTTGATGTTTTTTTAAAAAATAAGGAAACAATTATTGTAATTAAAATTTTAATTAGAAATACCGGAGATGATCTTTTAGCATAATAAATATTTCTTAAGGCTGCTATCTTCCGATCCTGACCTGGTTCGAAGTTTATTACTCTAAAAGGTCCCCGGTTAAAATTATTAGTTATTTTACCATCTATTTCAATATTTTGTAAATTATTTTACTTTACAACTTTTTTATTTGAAGTAGTTGAAATATTTAATATATATGTTTCAGGGAAAAACTTCGATAGTATTTTTGCTGCATTATCTCCATTTTGAGCCATTTGAGTAGCTGAATGAATGCAAATACCAACACCATGTCCTTTTCCAAAGCCTGAAAAAACAACTTCATTTTGTTTAACTAAAACTCTAATATCAGAACTCTTAATCAAATCTTTTCCTAAAATATTTTGAAAAGAAATAAAATCTAAATCTTTAGATATTTCTTTATCTTTAATTTTTAAAGCATAAGTTTTATTTGAAAAAGAATCTGTATACAGATTTATTTCTGAAATATTTGACATATCTAATTTTTGAGCTAATTCTTTTTTAGAAACTGTATAATTCCATTTAGATTCATTTCTGATAAGCTCTGCATGTTTAGCTATTACACCAATATCTGGAGACCACCAATCTTTTCTATAAAAGTTTTGGAAAGATATAGTTTTTCCAGCGCTATTTTCTGTCCAATATGCTGCAAAGGGTCTATTTTGACCTTCTTTTGTGTGTACTAATATAAGATTTTTTGTTTTATCAATTGCAGAGGATACATGTGATTCAGGTTGAACTATAGCACTACCATAATACCCTGCATCATCATATGCAATATGCCAAAAAGCATCTTGATTTTTTTTAACATGTAAATATGCTGTTGTTCTAGCTGCAATTGCAATAGATGCCATTACTTCATTTTCTAATGGATATGGAAATTGAGGGGATAGTGTTGATTTTAAAAAAGATTCAATATCAACATCATTTATAACATTGATTTTTTCTTTTATTTGAAATATAGCAATACCACCATTATATTCTATTCCATTTAATAAAAGTGATGAATTTTTATCTTTTGGCATAACATAAATTTGATGAATTCCAGGATATTCTTCACCCCATTTAATTCCAGCATTGCCAGCTCTTACTAAAAATCTTTTACTTAAAAGAGAAGATGTTACTTTATGTCCAGTTGAAGGATCTATGATAACATATGCGCCTTTTGCTTCCAAAAGAGCCTCAGTTACATTTTTTGCAAGAAGAACTTGTATGTTAGAAGGAGCATCAGGTTGCACTTCATACATCTCTTTTGCAAAAGAATTAGTAGTTATTAAAAAAGCAACTACTGTTATAATTAATCTAATAAATTTCATAAGTGTTCTCCACTATTTTTTATTTAAATAATTTTTTTTATATGCTCTAAACCTAGCTTTGTAATTTTTCTACCTCTAGGGGTTCTTTCTAAAAAACCTTTCATAATTAAGTAAGGTTCATAAACTTCGCATAAAGTATTTGCATCTTCACCAATTGAAATGCCGATTGTATTGATTCCAACAGGTCCTCCATTGAAATGTTTTGATATTGTCGTTAGTATTTTTTTATCCATTTCATCTAATCCTTCATCATCAATTGACAAAAGTTTTAAAGCATCAAATACAGTTTTTGAATCTATTTTGTTAAAGTTTTGCATTTGTGCAAAATCTCTAATCCATTTAATTAAATTATTAGCAACTCTAGGGGTTCCTCTTGCTCTTTTTGCAATTTGAAACGCCTCTTTTTCTTCTAAAGAAACACCTAATATTTTAGAAGATCTTAAAATTATATCTTTTAATGTACTTGCATCATAATAATCAAGTCTTGCATTAAATTGAAACCTAGATCTCATAGGAGCTGAAAGTAATCCTGATCTAGTAGTTGCTCCAATTAAAGTAAAAGGATTTAATTTAACAGAAACACTTCTAGCATTAGGTCCACTATCTATTAATATATCTAATTGAAAATCTTCCATAGCTGAATATAAATATTCTTCAACAGAAATATTTAATCTATGAATTTCATCTATAAATAAAACATCTTTTTCTTTTAGAGAAGTTAAAATCCCTGCTAAATCACCTGGTTTTTCTATTACAGGCCCTGAGCTTACAACTAAATTAGAGCCCATTGTTTTTGCTATTATATTAGCAAGTGTTGTTTTTCCAAGACCTGGCGGTCCACTAAATATAATATGGCCTAAACTTTCATTTCTTTTTTTTGCAGCACCAATAAATATTTTAAGTCTTTCTTTAATAATTTTTTGACCAATAAAATCATCTAAATTATTTGGACGCAAAGGAGAAAGAAAAGATGAATCATTTTCTGAAAGGGTAGATTTGATAAAATTACTGTCCATTTTTTAAAACCTCTTAAAAAAAAATATAACTTTTTTATACAAATTCTAGCAAGAAAAGTATTTCAAAAGCTATATCTATTTAGTAAGAAATTTAAAAACAAGGATAAAATTATGGCAATGCTTCCAGATCATTTAATAGAAAAATTAGCAAATAAAGGAATGATTGAACCTTTTGTAAAAACCCAAATCAAATATTCAGAAGATAAAAAATTAGTAAGTTATGGCCTTTCTAGTTATGGTTATGATTTAAGAGTTGCGGACGAATTTAAAGTTTTTACAAATGTTTATAATAGTATTATTGATCCTAAAAACTTTTCTGAGGATTCTTTTGTAAATATAAAAGCTCCAACTTGTATAATTCCACCAAATTCTTTTGCATTAGCTAGAAGTATCGAATACTTTAGAATTCCAAGAAACTTAATTACAATATGTATTGGTAAATCAACATATGCAAGATGTGGGATTATTGTAAATGTAACACCATTTGAACCTGAATGGGAAGGCTATGTAACACTTGAAATTTCAAACACAACACCACTTCCTGCTAAAATTTATGCAAATGAAGGGCTTGCTCAAGTATTATTTTTTGAAGCAAAAGAGACTTGTTTGATTTCTTACGCAGATAGAAAAGGGAAATATATGAAACAAAGAGGAATTGTAATTCCAAGAATTTGATTGAATTTTTTTTTTAATAATGAAACATTGAAAACATAAAGGAATAACTTATTATATGGCAAATATTAGAACAAAAAAAAATAAGATGACTATCTTTGATAAATTTATTGATTTTTTTTTTATTAAATCATGGTGGGTATTTCTTTTTGCTTTAATTTGTTACATTGGATATGAAAATGGAATAAAAAAAAGAAATAAAGATATTTTTGAAATGAAAAGCAGATATACTCTTTTAGAAAAACAAAAAGATGAACTTTCATATGAAAGTAAAGATTTAGAACAAAGAATAAATTCTCAAAGTGATCCGCAGTGGGTTGAGCAAGTTTTAATGAGAGAGCTTGGAGTTGTTCCTGAAGATCAATTAAAAGTTCATTTTACAGATAAATAATTTTATGAGTTTAATTTTATTAATAGTTTTACTAATTGGTTTTTTATCGCTTTCAGCCATTTTATCAGCATCTGAAACTTCGTTTTTTTCATTAACCACTTATACAATAAATTCATATGCTCATGATATCAATCCTCGAAAAAGAATGATTGCTAATCTATTAAATTCTCCAAGAGATCTTTTAGTAACTATTATGATGTTAAATATTATTTCAAATATTTTAATTCAAAATACAGTTTCTTCATTATTTGGAAATTTTACAAGCTGGTTTTTAAAAGTAGGAATTCCATTGGTTTTAACTTTGTTTTTAGGGGAGGTTATCCCTAAATCAATAGCATTTCCAAACAATAAATTTATTGCATATAAAGTAGCTCCTTTTTTAAGAATTTCTAAAATAGTAGTAACCCCAATTAGAATAATACTTGCTAAAATCACGAATTATATATCTAGACTTATGTTCTTTTTTTTAAAAAAGGAAAAACCTTTATCAATTGATGAGCTGCAGCATGTTTTAGAAAAATCTAAAGATAAAGATATTTTAAATAAAGATGAAGTTCAATTAATAGGAGGATATTTAGATCTTCAAGATTCCATTGTAAGGGAATATATGAGTCCGAAAGATGAAGTGCTTTATTTTAATATAAATGAACCTATCGAAAAATTATTCAAAATATTTTCAGAAAAAGAGGTGTCTAGAGTTCCTGTATGCAATAATGATTTAGATAATATTATTGGAATAATATCTTTAAAAAGATTCTTTTTTTATAAAAATCATATTCATAAAACTCAAGATTTAAAAAAATATCTAAAAAAACCAACATATATTCCAGAAACGACAAGATCATGGAAACTATTAATTAATTTAAGAGATAAAAGAGAGGATATGGCAATCGTAGTAGATGAATATGGATCTATAGCAGGACTTATTACACAAGAAGATTTAATTGAATCTGTAATTGGTGAAATTACTGACAAAAAAGATGAACAGACTTTTTATACACATCAATCTAAAAATGTAATTATTGCAAGTGGAAAAATGGAAATGGATGATTTAGAAAATCTATTTAATGTAAAAATAGATAGAAAAACAAAAGCATTAACTGTTGGTGGTTTTTTAATAGATGAATTAGGTGATATCCCTCAATCAGGAGAAAAACTTAAGAAAGATGGACTATTATTTTATATATTATCATCTGAACCGAACAAAGTAAGAAGAGTCTATATTAGAAAACTCAAAAAAGGAAAAAAATGAATTCAACTATATTCTTTTTATTTCTTGCACTTATATGTGTGTTTTTAGAAAGTTTTTTTTCTATGTTTGAAATGGCCTGTGTATCTATAAATAAAGTTAGACTTCAATATTTTGTATCTAAAAATAATAAAAGAGCTATTTGGACACAAAAATTATTAAATAAACCATCTTTTTTATTTGGAACTACATTAATAGCTGTAAATACTGTAATGCAAATAGGATCAGAAGCTGCTAGAAGATTTTATGAATCTATAAATTTAAGTCCTGATTTTGCTCCGTTATCACAAATAATAATTGTATTAATATTTGGAGAACTTGCTCCTTTATTTGCAGCAAGACGCCATCCAGAGCACATAGCTTTATTATTTGTTCCAATTGTATATTTAATTTCTAAAATTTTAACACCATTTATTTGGATAGTTGATAAAGTATCTAAAATATCTAATTTATTTTTTGGAAAATCCGAAACAACATTTTTTTTAACAAAAGAAGAACTTCAAAAAGCATTTGAAGAACCATCTAAAAAAGGCACATCTTTTGAAAAAGAATCTATAAATGATATAGTTTCAAAAATATTTACTCTTAAAGATAAAATAGCGAAAAATATATTATTACCAATAGATTCTATAAAAATGATAGATTCTAATTCAAATTTCACTACCTTAATGTCTAGTTTATCTATTAACTATGTATCATACATTCCAATATACCATAAAAATAAAAATAATATTGTAGCAATTGCTTATCCTAAAAATCTTTTAAATATCCAAGAAAAAGAAAAAGTAATAAATTATTCTAAACCCCCTTGGTTTGTTTTAGAAAACACAAAAGTTGTTGACATATTAAAGCAATTTAGAACAAACAATCAAACTATAGCAGTTGTATTAAATTCTAAAGGAGCATCTATTGGTTTTATTACATTAGATCAAATAATAGATGAAATTTTTGGACAATATCCAAAATACCAAGAAAAAAAATCTCAAGCATCAAAGGTATTTATAGAAATGACATTAAATGGTGATATGACTCTTATAGAGTTTAATAAGGTGTTCAATGTCTATCTACATTACAAAAAAGCTAAAACCTTATCAGATTTAATATCTTATATCATTGTGCATCCCCCTTCTGAAGGTGAAGTTATTCATTTTGAAGGTTTTGAGTTTTCTATAATTGAGATATCTCTTTTAGGAGTTAAAAAACTAAAAGTTAAAACTCTTAATTAGCATTGAAATTTGTGTTATAATTATTTTTTTATAAAAAATTAATTTTTTAGATTTTTAACTAAATTAGTTACTATTTTAATGGCTTTATTAACTTCTTCTTCTGTGTTATATCTAGAAAAACTAAATCTAATAGAAGCTTTGCATCTTCTAGGATCATATCCCATCTGTAAAAGCACTCTAGAAGGCGATATAGACCCGCTAGAACAGGCTGAACCAAGCGACGCTATAACATTAGAGCTATCAAGGTTTATTAAAAGAGTATCGCCTTCAATGTCTTTGAAATAAATATTAGTTGTATTACAAACTCTTTTCCCTTCACCATTAATTTCGATATCTAGTTCTTTTTTTAAACTATTTTCAAAATGATCTCTTAAATTTTTTATGTATTTAGTTTTTTCATCTAAATCATTTAAGAGTTCAATTGCTTTTGCAAAGCCAATAATTCCTGATAGATTTTCAGTTCCAGCCCTTTTTTCAAATTCTTGAGACCCTCCTTCTAGAAAAGGAGTGAAATGCACATTTTCTCTTAAGTAACAAAGTCCAACACCTTTTGGTCCATGTATTTTATGAGCTGAAAAACACATGGCAGAAACACCTTTTGGGATAGAAATTTTTTCTTTTCCTAAAATAGCAACTCCATCTACAACAAGATCAATATTATTTTGCGAAGCAAGACTTGCAATTTTTTCTATATCAGCAATCACTCCTGTTTCAGAATTAACATATGAAACCACTATTAACCTAGTATTTTCTTTAATTTGTTCTTTAATTCCATCGACTTCAGGGTATCCTTTTTGATCAGTTTTAACGAAAGATACGTGATGTTCATTTCTTTTAAGGTTAAAAAGGGTGTTATAGACACAAGCATGATCAATATTAGTAGTTATTATGTGAGCTTTTGGGTGATTTTTTAAAATGCCTTTAATAGCCATATTTATAGATTCAGTACCACCTGAAGTAAATATCAAAGTTTCATCTTTAACTTTTAAAAAATCAGCAATTTTTTTTCTTGAATTTATCAAGTGTTTTTGAGCAATTCTTCCATATTGGTGAATAGACGATGGATTTAATGGAAGGGTAATATCTGTTTGCATTATATCTATTACTTCTTTAGCAATAGGTGTTGTTGCATTATTATCTAAATAAATTATTTCATTCATTATTAATTTTAACCACAATTACTGTTATATTATCACTACTTGATTTTTCTTGAGCTTTTTTTAATAAGTTTTCAGCTATTTCTTTAGGACTTTTATGAAGTTGTATAATTTGATGAATTTCATTGTTATTTACATAGTCGGTAAGGCCATCTGTAGACATAATAAAATAATCGCCATTTTTAAAATCAGTAGTGTCAATAGAAGGTTCTACGCTAGAAGCTGTACCAATTGCTTTGGTTATAATGTTTTTAAAGTTGGAGCTTTCTTTTTCATCTAATTTATTTTGATCTTTTAATTTATTTAATAAAGAATGATCTTTAGTAAGTGTTATTAATTTATCATCAGTAAAATGATAAATTCTACTATCCCCAACATGAGCAAAAATTGCTGTATTTTCTAAAAATTTCAACATGCAAAGAGTTGTTCCCATTCCTTTTAATCTTTCATCTGCTTGGGACATTGAAAAAACTTTAAAATTTGCTTCTTGTATAGCTAAATTTAAGTGATAAATAATATGATCAATGTTTTTTGAAGAATCTTTTAATAAAAGATGTTTAGTTAGCAAGGAGCAAACGTGATTTACACAAGTGAGTGCTGCTATTTCTCCAGCTTTGTGACCTCCCATTCCATCAGCTATTGAAAGAAGATTATGTTCATGAATAATTTTAAAAACATCTTCATTTTTGCTTCTAACAGGGCCTTGATCACTAAGACCATATACTTCCATATATGGAGATAAGCTCATATTTAAACTCCCTTAAAAAATATTAGATTAATGATATTTATCGAATTGAAAGTAAAATGTAAAAAAATTGAGGCGTATAGAGATTTTTGTTTTTCATATATATATCCTAAAAATAAGGATAAAACAAATATTGATCCAATAATTGTAATATTTCCCAAACCTTGCGACAGAGCAAAATGAAAAAAAGTAAAAGCTAAACTAGTAATGATAATAGCGTAAGCTCTTTTAAAAAATCTATTTAGATAATTTTGTAAAAGACCTCTAAATAAAAACTCTTCTATGATCGGTGCAAAAATTGAAATAGATGTAATTGCAATTATTAAATTAACAGGGGATGAGAGTGCCATTTTCAAATATTTTACAGCTAATTGATCTGGAGTTTCAACAATATTAAAAAAAACTAAAAGAAGCATTTCTAATAATTCAGTTGTGAAAATAACAATTGGAAATATAATAATCCAAGATAGAATGCCAATAATTATGTCATATTTTATAGATTTTGAATTTTTATATTTGACTTTGATTATACTTTTAAAAGTCTCTCTTTTTATTTTAATTCCAAAAAACATTAAAGATAGAAAAGTAAAGAGATTAATAAAAAAACTTAAAATATTTAAATCAGTAAATCTAGCATTTTCATTCAATAAATTTAAATATTTAGCAATGATAGGAGCAAGTCCTATTGAAATTAGAATATATAAAAAAAAACCTGTTATCATTTGAAAAAATGTAACAGGTATTTTTATTTTTTTATCAAGTTTACAAAACCCTTTAAAGTATGCAATTGAAGATATTATTAAAATAATAATCATCAAAAAAATCATGTTATAAACATGTGATAAAAGGATTTTATAATTTTCTTGATCTACCATTATCTACTCTTAGATAAAGAAACATATTCACTTACTCTACTTGCGATATCTTTTGCTAGTTGCATATGAGCCATACCCATTCTTGATTCTTGAAATTCTTTAGAACCCCATTTTGTAGTATTGTAATCATACTTAAAATTACCTTTCGCAATAAAATATTTATCATTTATATTTTCTTGTAAGATAACTTTAGGTTTTTTTCCTCTAACATCTACAACTTTAACTCTCATAATCATATCTAAATTAGTAGCTTTATTTACTTTAGAATTTGTATGTTTTACAAGTTCTAAAAAAACAATAAATTCATTTTGATCAAATCTATCATCCATCCAAGAAATATCTGGATTAAATGGATTATCTAAAGAAGTTAAAGTATTAGCTACATCATCACCATCAGCTATAAATATACTTTTATTTTTTGATAAATTAGTTCTAATTAAAGAAGTTAATTCATCTGACAAACTCCAAGGTACATCGTAAGATGTTGAATCAACAACAGGAGCGATCGCTACAATTGGTCTTGTTCTTCCATCTTCATAAAATTTCGAAATTGCATTTGTTTTGTTACTATTGCTGCAAGATACTATTAACAAAGGTAAAATAAGCAATGCTAAATAACGCATAAAATTTGCCTCCTTTTTTTTAATACATTAATTTTTTAGCATACCAGATATTTTTTATTCTTTTAAAGTTTTATCTAATTTATGAAGAAGAATATTGAAGAATTTTTATTTTTTTAGTCACTTCAAAATAGAACAATAGAATCTTTTTTTTGCAAAAAAAGAAAGTTTTTTCCTAGCATTTATCTTTGTTTCATAATAATTAAAAGTGATTAATAGACCATGCATAAAGAGCTTGCTAAAATATAATTAATAATTACATCATTAAATACTTTCGCGTGCTTGGTAAGCTGTTTATAATAAACTCATTGCAATTATTTTTTTTTAATTTTAAAACATTTGCATATCGTTTAATTATATTTATTTCAATTAAATTGAAATTATAGTATAATTATTATTATGGGTAATTGTATTTTTTAATAAAAACAGAGATTTAATAATGAGTTTTTAATGTAGAATCAAATAGAGATTTGGAGTCTAATATTTTTCCACGAATTTGGGGTGAAAATACGCTAAAACATTATTAGGTTTAAGAATAGTAATGGGTTGGGATTTTTCTGATAATAAATTATAAAATTTAAAAAATATTGTTATTAAAATAAGCTATATGCTAATTTTTATAAATCAAATAATATTAATACTAATAGGAGGAATTGATGTCTTTTGAAAATGCAAAAGCAAACCTTAAAGAGTTCTCTAAGGAATTAAATTTAGAAGGATTACAATTTGATGAAAATAATACTTGTATTTTAGGAATTGATAATGCTTTTTCTCTTCATTTAACATATGAGCCAAATTCAGATAGACTATATTTATACTCTCCATTATTAGATGGATTGCCAAAAAATGATTCTATTAAATTAAAACTTTATGAAAGAATGCTTGAAGGATCAATGTTAGGTGGTCAAATGGCTGGTGGCGGCGTTGGTGTAGCTACTAAAGAAGAATTAATTTTACTTCATTGCGTACTAGACATGGGACTTGGCGTTGATGCATCAGCATTGAGAAGATTTGCGCCACTATTTGTAGAGACAGTTGAAAAATGGAGAAAAATGGTAACTGATATTTGTGAAGGTAAAGAACCAGAGCCTTATACACTGCCTATGCCAGGCGGAGGAGTGAAACCTCCAGGTGGATTGCACCCACCACCTAAAGAAGGCGGCGGGGGATACGTAAAAGTATAACCTAAGATTTCAATCAATTTTTTTTAAAAAAAACAGCATAAAAAATATGCTGTTTTTTTATTTTATTAATTTGTTAATTTTTTTTTGATTTCAAGTAGAGCGTAGTAAATATTTTTTTTATTTAAATCTACTTGCTTTTGAATGGTTTTAATACTAGTCATTACAGTTGAATGATCTCTTTTAAAAATAGAACCTATCTTCATATAAGGCATTTTTAAAAGTTCTCTTATAAGATACATAGACAGTTGCCTTGGATGGGAACATTCTTTAGTTTGAGATTTTCCTAATATATCATTATTTGTAATACCATAGTAATTTGAAATGGAATAAATTATTTTTTCATGAGTTAATTTTTTATTTTTCTCTTGAACTAATAGGTGAGATATATATTTTTTTACTCTGAAAATATCTAATGTTTCTACTTTTTCCAAGTGTTGATTTAAAGTGATAGTTTTAAGTGCTTTTTTTAAACTATCTAAAGTAGAAAAGTTATTTAATAAAAATTTTTGTATTTCAGAGTTTATGGATAAATTTAAAGATTTTAGATTATTTGATAATGCTTTTTGTAAACCCTCATTATCTAATGCTTGGAGTTCAAGAGATATTCCCCAGTCAAATCTAGATGTTAATCTAGGCGCTATTCCTTCTAACTTAGAAGAAGGTTGATTAGAGCTTAGAACTATCGTTTTATTTAAAGTATGAAGAGTATTAAATGTATGAAAAAACTCTTCTTGAGTTGCGTTTTTATTTGATAGAATATGTATATCATCAATTATTAAAACATCTATATTTCTATATTCATTTCTAAATTCTTGCATTTTTCCAAATCTAATAGCATCCACTACATGTTTGGTAAAAGAAGAAGCATTTACAAAAAAAACTTTTACTTTTTTTTCTTTTAAACTTTGCATTAGTGAAGTTAATAAATGGGTTTTTCCAGTTGATTTTTTTCCAAATATAAAAATTGGATTGAAAGAAGATTTAATAGTACTTGAAACTTCTAAAAAAAGTTTATAGACAATCATATTTTCATTTGTAGAAATGAAATTTTCAAAAGTATGATCTAAATTAAAACTGTCTTGTTTAACATATTTAGCTTCAATATTTGTATTTGATTTTTCTTTATCTTGGTTTCTGTTTATTGTGAGATGTACTTTTATTGGGTGGTAGTTTTCATTATATAAAGTTTTTTTAATATGAGTTCTTACATGCTCTTCAAACCATTTTACTTGGAAAAAATTTTCAGCTTGTAAATATAAATTACAAGCATCAAAAGTAATTACTTTTAAACTTCTTAGCCATTTGTCAACATTTTTTTTTCCAAGTTTTGTTTCAATAGATTTTAAAAAGTTATTCCATGTTTTCATATTTTTTTATTTTTTATATACTTATTCATATGCCATTGTTGTATCCAACCAAAAATATTTGAAAATAAAAAGTAAAGATTAAGTCCAGATGGCATACTATAAAAAATTAAGGTAAATACAACTGGGAATATTGAAGACATAGCTTGTTGTTGTCTTTGCTTTTCAGACATTTGAGATACATCTTGTTTTTTAGCTGTAAACTTTGTTTGCAAGAACATAACAAGTCCAGATATAATTGGTAGTAAATGCAAACCTGTTCCAATAATTGGAATTGGATAATCCCAAGTAAAGATATTATCAGGAGCTGTTAAATTATTTATCCATCCTGGAATAAAAGATGCTCCTCTAAGTTCAAATGTTGTTTTTAAAAGATCAAACATTCCAATAAAAAATGGCATTTGAATAAACATTGGAAAGCATCCAAGAAGAGGATTTGCTCCCTTTTGTCTATAAAGCGTTGCCATTTCCATTTTTAATTTTTGAGGATCTTTTGCATGTCTGTTTTGTAGTTCTTGAATTCTAGGCTGCAATTCTTGCATTTTTCCTTGAGATTTTATAGCCCAAGCATTTAGAGGATATAGCATTACTCTCAAAACTAGGGTTAGTAAAATAATAGATATTCCCCATGAAGATGTTAGTTTATGAAACATTTGCATTATGCTAAACATAAGTTTTGCAAAAGGCTCAGATATAAAAGCAAATATTCCATGAAAGCTTCTAGCTTTTACATAAGATGGGTTGTAGCCTGTAATTGCATTTGAATAGACGTCGTCTATTGCAACTAATACATTTTTAGCAAGTGGTCCTGAAAAAAATCTAAACTTTATATTTGATTTCAGATTTTTTAAAGGAAGAAAAATTTCATAACCAGGATATTTTTTTGCAGGGTATGCATTATGTCTTTGATTTATTAAAGTTAGTCTAGATGGTAAAACTTCACCTGGAATTTGTTTACTTCTATATCCATTAGAAATTTCATTTAACGGATCTATAATTATTCCAAAAAATGAATTTGAATTACATACCCAATCAGGATAAATATTTTCAACAGTTGTTGTGTTTTTTGGGAGTTTAATTTTTTCTATTACATTTTTTTGTTTTTTTATTTCACTGATTTTTAAAAGTGGATCAGATCTTCCTGAAGTTAACTCTACTTCTAATACACCAGATGAAATCCAAAGATCTTTATTTTCTCCTGATACATTTAAATCCATATCAATTACGTATGGAGCTTTATTAGATAAAGTATATTTTTTAATTATTGTTCTAGAAGGTGTTGATAATTTAAATTCAATTGAATCTTTATCAAATTTTGTAACTTCATAATTTGCATTTTCTATATCTTGAAAATCACTTGAAATATTAAAAGCATAATATTTTTTTGCTATATTATCATTTCCTATAAGTTCTCTTCTAAGTAGAGGGTAATATCCACCAATTGTTCCTTCTTGTTTGTCAACTTGTTTATCATTTTCATATATCATGTATGGATGAAGAGGAAATGTTGCATTTTTTTTAGATACTTCTTTAATTTCTTTATCAAACTCAATTGAATTTATGATACTTTTTGGATTAGATTTTGATTTAAAAGGAAGATTGATTTCAGAAATTGCTCCACCTTTCGTAGAAAAAACAAGCATTTGAAATTCATTTTCTAATACATAAAATTTTTCTTTTCCATCATTTGAAGTTGATCTATAAACTTTTTGTTTTGCAGAATCTTGAGTATCAATTTTCTTTTCTGTTACAATTTTTTGTTGAACAAGAGGTTTTTGTGGTGGAAAAATAAACTGAATTAAATAAAAAGAAGCTGCTAGCAAAATTATAAATAATATATTTCTTTTATCCATGGATAATCCTTTTAAATTTAATATTTAGAATACAAAAATTTTGATTAAATTAAAAGGCAATAAAACACATTGTTTAATGATGTATTAATATTCTTCTACCTTATTATCTTGACCTTCTAGATTATATAGAAACTCAGTAAACATTTCTTGAGATCTTAGATTCTCTAGCCATTCATCTTCTAATATTTCGTCAATAGGAGGAAGGACATCTAACTTATTTGCTTTATTGAGAAGTTCCATTGCTTCATCAAATCTATTAGTTAAAGAATATAAACATGCTAAATGATAATAAGCATGAGGATTACCAAGTGATCCTGATTTAGAAATTTTTTGTTCTGCATTTAATAAATAATCATTTTTTTCAGAAAAAGACAAATTTTCATTAGCAAAACTAATTAACATAAGGCCCCATTCTAACCATACTTCATCATCCTCAGGATCTTGTTTTATAGCTAAATTAAAAGAAGTATTTGCTCTTTGCAAATATTCTAATTTTGTTTCTGTTTCAAGAAGGTGAGAAAAGCAAAGAGATAGTCTGTAGTGAATTTTAGGAAAGTCAGGTTCAACTAATAAAACACTATTAAAAATTTCTATAGCCTTTTTATAATAGCTTTCTTTTTCTGTTAAATCTCCTAAAAGATCTAAAGCTACTCCAAAATAAAAAAGCCAATCCGGATGTTGTAAAATTGCATTTTTTTGCAGAGCTAATGCAGTTTCATATTTTACAATAGCTTCTTTTAATGTTTTTTCATTCGATGTAATTTCACCTAAATGAGTGAGCGCTTTTGCGTAATCAAATAGTAAAATTGGGCATGCTGGTTTTAAATCAATTGCTTTTTGATAAAATTTAACAGCACGTTCTAACATATCGCTATGTTCTTGGTCACGACCAATTTTTGCATGGGCATTTGCTGTTTCATACCAAAGCTCAGCATCAGTTCTATCAACAGATAGGCCATTTTGAAATTTTTCAATAGCAAAATAATCATAATCAATATCATTATAATAAATTCCGAGGGCAACCATACATATACCGTATGCATGCCAAAGAGAGCTTTCTTGAGGGTTTTGATCTGTTGCACTAACTATTTTACTTTCTGCATCTAATATCAAATCTAATCTATTTGTAGAGGCTCCAAGAAGGGCTAAAGATTCACTCCACTGTCCTATTATGGAAGGTAGGTTTTTAGCTTTTCTATTTGCTCTTATGCATTTTTCAATTGAAGCTCTTAATTTTTTTGGGTCTTTATTGATTTTTCCACTCTCTCCTAGTAAATGTGCCCATTCTAACCATATGTTTGGATCTAGGGGATTAATTTCTATTGCAGCTTCAAAATATTCATTAGCCTTTTTAAAATACACTTCATCTAAAGTGTTTATGTAAAGTTGGGTATAAGCATCAGCTAAAGCTATCCAGGCATCTAAATTTTTAGTCGATTTTTCAAGTGATTTTTTAAAATAAGAAATTGCTTGTAAATACATATTAGTCTCATTTATTAAAAGACCCATTTTCAAATAGGCATCACCTAAGTCGTATAAAAAAGCGGAAGATAATTCAGTTTGTAAATTATGTGATATTAATAAAAGTTCTATTGCTTTTTTTAAGTCTATTGCTTCTCCAGAGTGTGTAGATATATTTATTAAAACAAGAGCATAGTCCCAATAAAGTTTGCCCATAGTCTTTTTAGATTGATTTTCTGAAATCGATATTGCATGTTTATATTTTTTCTTAGCTTCTAAAAAGTAAGAATATTCATCATTATTAGTACCTAAAAGCAAAAGCACATTAGCCCAAGAAATCCAAAAATCAAAAACTTCAGGATCTAAACTTGAGGCTATTTTAAAATTTTTACTAGCTAAATGCAAAGCTTTAGATTGAGATTCAACAGAGCTGTATTTTAAAAAAGCAAGGCCCTGTCTATACCAAACAAAAGGGTTTTCTGGATCTAGTTGGCAAGCCTCATTAAATAATTTAATAGCATTCAAATCTTCTTTTGATAAAAGGTCTTCTCCTTGAGCTAAAAGGTCATTTGCCAGCTTTTTTTTCTCATCAGGGGATAGATTTTCCCATTTTTTAGGAATTTTAGATAAATTTAGTCCTTTAGCGAAATTTTTAGGAAAAAATTTTGTATATAATTTTTGTATAAAATGTATTTGTTGCATTTTTTTTTTTAATTATAGGCTTAAAAACTAAATCTATTATAAGTCTATGTGTTTTTTTTTCATAGTTTATTTGGCTTATAAAATTATTTTTAAATAAGCGTAAGATACTTTTTTTACTACAATTTTATTTAATTTTCAAAACAAAAATTTGTTTGATTAAGAAAGTAATAAGAAACAATTTATTTTTTCTTAATATTTAATTTAAATTTAAAAAATAAATAAAATTGATAATAGCAATGACTTCTTTATGCTCAATTTTAATACCTATTCATTTAAATTTTAAAAAAAATTAAAGAAAATTAGATAGATATTTAAAATAATAAATTAATATTAAAAGTTCCAATGAAGATAAAATAATAAAAATACAAATTTAACTGAATAAAATCAAATAAATATAATTTTCTTTGAAATAAAAGCTTAAAAACATATAGTTTTTAGACAAATTTAATTAAAATAATTTCGTATGTTAAAATGAATTTAGTTTATCTCCCAATAGCATCAACTACCATTAATGCTATTAATTTTTTTGCATCTAAAAAAGATTTAAAAAATGGTGAAATTAATTTTACAGCAAAAAAAATAGTTGAATATACATCTTATACCTGCAACTTATCACATATTTTTTCTGCAATTGCTGCTTTTTTTACAGTTAGCGAAAAATTTAAATTTTTAATGATTGAGCCTATTATTATGCCTATTGCATTTTTACAACTTGCATCACCTTTATTATTAGGGGTTTTTAAAGATTATCTTGGTTTTGAAAATAATTTAGAGCAGAAATTTAATGCAAATAAAGATGTGAAGAAATTTGAAAATGATTTTTCACTTTGCAAAAGCACAAATTTTTCTGACGAATCGGAAAGGGTTTTTTTAATTAATTCAATTGCTTGGAATGTTATTTTTTCTATTATTTCTCCTCAATATGCTTTTTTCTACATATTAAATTCCTTCTTAAACGTTGGAACATATTTTAATTTTTTAAAGAAAGATGGAATAGCTATTACGGAATCCATGCATAAATTAATTATTTTTAGGAGAAATTCTTTTTTTCCTTGGTCTACATTAACTATTGGTTCTCATACTTCATCAGAAAGACATAATAATTTAGAACTTAAAAAATTTGATTTTACTGCAAATCTTAGACTAAAAAAAACTGAAAAAAAACATTTTAAAGATAGATGCAGTGTTTGCTTAAATGCCAATTCTAATAAATATTATTTTTGTACTAAACATATATTTGATTTGGGATGTATTTTAAAAATATTTTCAACAAAATTAAAAGAAATTAAGTTTTCTAATTTTAAGAAAACTATTACAAAACATTATTCATCAACTCATGATTCTATATTAGATAATAATTCTCTATATGATACGACTAGTTATTCAATAGATATACATAAAGACTCACTTCCGAAATGTCCTCTTTGTAGACAGGATTATCATGAATCTCAAATTTCAGCTCAATATTATTCTCCTTTACCAAATACATTGGAAATTAATAATTATATTTAAAAAGATTTTTCTTTTAAAAAAATCCATATGAAAGTTTTGCATTTAAAATAATATTCCTAAAAAAAATATTAAACTAAAAAGAATCATACTAAGTACAGTTTTTTGAAGAGCTATATTTAAAACTTTTAAATCTTTAAAATTTTTAATTGTTTTTATGGGAGCCAAAAGAATTGCAAAATTTGCAAGCAATACCAAATAATTTTTAGTAATAGAAAAATAAATAACAGGAATAAAAAAAATTGCTATTAAACAAATATAATATTCAACTTTAGTAAAATTTTTTCCAAATCTAACAGACAAAGTATTTTTTTTTGCTCTTTTATCGCAGTCAATATCTCTTAGATTATTTACAACTAAAATGGCTGTAGAAAAAAGTCCGGGTGCAAGACCTACAACTATTGGCAAAACTGAAAATTTCATAGTTTGTAGATAATAAGATCCAAATGATGCAAAAGGCCCGAAAAATATTAATACTAATATTTCTCCAAGACCCATATATCCTAAAGGATTTTTTCCTTTTGTGTAATAAAGACCAAAAAAAATAGGAATTGGAAATAGAGTAGCTACTAATATATTGCTCTTAAAAGCTAAAATAAGACCTGTAAAAAAAGCTAATATAAAGGAAAGGCTAAAAGCAATTTTAATTTCTTTTAGTGATGTTAAATTTAATTGAATGGTACTAAATGGAGCTATTCTATTATCCGTATCTACTCCTTTTAAATAATCATAATAGTCATTAGATAAATTTGTTCCAATATGTAGAAAAAGTCCATAACACAAAGTAAGTAGAAAAACAGAAAAATTTATATTTGTAACTTTTAAAGCTAAAGCTGAACCTAAAAAAATAGGGCAGATACTTACAACTAATGTGTTTGCTCTAGTAGCGAGCACCCAAATCTTAAATTTTTCTAAAACCATAATTTTTTATTATTCCATTTTTGATCTTATGTCAATGCCATCAGGAACGTGCAAAGTAGTTGTAGGAAATGCTATTTGAGCACCATGAGAATGTACAATGTCTATAACACTTAAGAAAATATCTTGTTGAATTTTTTGATAAGGAACCCAAGCTGTTGTTTTTGTAAAAGTATAAAGCATAATTTCTAATGCAGAAGGACCAAAATTTACAAGTTTTGCAAATAAAATTTTAGAAGTATCTATTTCGGGATGGTTCTTTAGCATTTCTTCTATTTCATTTATAATATCTTTAATTTTTAAACTATCATCATATCTAATTCCAAAAGTTGTTTTAATTCTTCGGTTCTGCATTCTAGATGCATTTTCTAAAGATATTGATGAAAAAGTGCCATTTGGTACATAAAGAGGCCTTTTGTCAAAAGTTCTAATTAAGGTAAGTCTCCAACCTATTTGCTCAACATATCCTTCAATGTTTTTATCAGGAGATCTAATCCACTCCCCAATTACAAAAGGACGATCTAAAAATATCATAAGACCACCAAAAAAATTAGATAGAGTATCTTTTGCTGCAAAACCAACAGCTATACCACTGACACCACCAAAAGCGATAACTCCTGATAGAGGTATTCCAAAAGCTTGCAAGAGAGCTAAAACAGCTATTATAATAACTGCAAGTCTAAGCAGTTGAGATATTGCACGAAGAGATGTTTTATCAATTTTACCTTTAGGGGATATAGATATTTTAAAGAGATTAATTTCCCAATGTCTTATAAATCTTGCTAAGAACCAAAGAATTATAAGAATGTTACCAATATGTTTTATAAGATCTAATCCTTCTAAAAAAAATTGTTCAACACTTAATTTTTTTAATGTTAAATGTAATGCAATTGAAATAGCATTCAACCAGATAAATGATATTAAAGGTTTTTTTAAGGATATTAAAAGAGCATCATCCCAAACCCTTTTGCTTTTTATTAACTTTGAATGGAGCCTATTATAAATTATTTTGACTAAATTTACTAAAATTATAGCAATTGCAATAGTTATTGCAATTTGCAATAAAATTGCATAATTAGAAACTACAAAATCATGGAAAGAGAATTTTTTTTTCATAAAATATTAACCAATATTTTTCTTTAGATTAAAAAAAAAAAAATATTTAGTAAAGATAAGGATTACTAATTTCTAATAAAAATTAAATTCTATCTAAATAATGTTTTAAAATAATAGTAGCAGACATGGTATCTGATTTTTCTGCTCTTTTTTTTCTATTTAATTTAAAAGTATTCTTAAGATCTTTTTCTGCTTGAGCAGAGGTAAGTCTTTCATCTATAAGTTCAATTTTTTTATTTGTTAGTTCTTTTAAAACACTTGCAAATTCTTTAATTTCTATAGCCATTGCTCCTTCCCTGCCGCTTAACATAAGAGGTAGACCAATTAGAATAGTGTCTATTTCGTTAATATATTCATTGATTTCTTCTAATAAAAACATAGCTGTTTTTTTTAGATCATCTTTTGCTAAAATAACTTTTAGGGGATAGGCTATTATTTTACTATTATCAGTTATTGCAAGACCAATTCTTTTTTTTCCATAGTCTATACTAAGTATTCTCATTTTTTCTTCCTATTTAGCATTGCTTTTATTAAAGATACAAAAAGCGGGTGAGGGGTGAGTGGCTTTGATTTTAGTTCAGGATGAAATTGAACCCCTATCATAAATGGATGGTTTTTTAATTCTACAATTTCACATAGATTAGCATCTTTATTAATACCAGAAAAAATTATTCCATTATCTTCGAAATCATTTTTATATTTATTATTAAACTCAAATCTATGTCTGTGTCTTTCATGAATTGTTTTTTTCTTATAGGCTTTGAAGGTTTTTGAGTTCTCTATTAAGTTACAAGGATAAGAACCCAGTCTCATTGTTCCTCCTAACTTTTCTATTTGTTTTTGATCTTCTAAAATAGAAATTATAGGATTTTTAGTATCAACGTCAATTTCTGATGAATTTGCATCTTTTAATTTTAAAATATTTCTTGCAAATTCAATCGACATAATATGCATTCCAAGGCAAATTCCTAAAAAAGGAATTTTATTTTCTCTTGCATATTTTGTTGTTAAAATCATACCCATCCATCCTCTTTCTCCAAATCCACCAGGCACTAAATATCCATCAAAATTTTTTACATCTTTGATTAATTTTTTATTTTCAATAATTTTATCTGATTCAAAGCCTACTATTTCAATTTTTGTATTCAAAGAAGTGGCTGCATGAAACAATGCTTCAAATACAGATTTATAAGCATCGCTATGAGATATATATTTTCCAACAATTGCAATTTTAATAGTTTTTTTTGGATTTTTTAAATTATCTATCATTTTTTGCCATTTTGATAGATTGATAGGTTTACATTTTAAATTAAGCAAATCACAGATTAATTCATCTAGTTTTTGTTTACGAAATTCTAAGGGAACTTCATAAATACTATCCTGCACATCTACAGCATCTTTAACGCACTCTTTTTTAACATTACAAAAAAGAGAAATTTTTTCTTTTAATTCATTTGGTAAAATGTTTTCAGATCTACATAAAATAATATCAGGAATTATACCAATTTCTCTGAGCATCTGAACTGAATGTTGAGTTGGTTTTGTTTTCAATTCTTTAGCAGCTTTAATAAAAGGAACGTATGTTAAATGTATATTTATGCAATCATTTAACCTTTCATTTCTAAACTGTCTAATAGCTTCTAAAAAAGGAAGAGATTCAATATCTCCAATAGTACCGCCAATTTCAACAAATACTACTTTTATATTTTTTTCTTGTTTTGAACAATCTAAAATTCTTTTTTTTATTTCATCTGTAATATGTGGAATTACTTGAACTGTTTTTCCTAAATAATCGCCTTTTCTCTCTTTTTTAATAACTGTATCATAAATTTGTCCTGTTGTAGCATTTGATTTTGAAGATAAAGCAGATGAAGTAAATCTATAATAGTGACCTAAATCTAAATCGGTCTCAGCTCCATCGTCTGTTACATATACTTCACCATGCTGAAAAGGGTTCATAGTTCCGGGATCTACATTCAAATAAGGGTCTAATTTAAGCATTGCAATTTTAATATTTCTATTTTCTAAAAGATTTGCAATTGATGCAGAAGCTAAGCCTTTGCCAAGCGATGATATAACGCCACCTGTTACAAAAATATATTTTATTGACATAATATTTTTTCAACCTTTTTTATATCTTCAAAAACATCAACGCTTAATGGAATATCATTTACAATTGCAACTTTCATTTTATATCCATTTTCTAAAATTTTAAGTTGCTCTAAATCTTCTAAAAGTTGACATTTTGTCTCTTTTAATTTTTTTAACTTTAACAAAAAATCTTTTTTATACACATATAGTCCTATGTGATAGTAATAATTAATTTTTTCAAAATTTTTGGAATGAGGGATTAGTGATCTTGAAAAATAAAGAGCATTATTTTGGCAATCAAAAACGCATTTTACAACATTTTCATTTTTAGCAATTGAATAGTTTATTTTAGTAACAGCGGTAGATGCAATAGCAGACTCATCATTCAAAAGAGCCTTAATGCTTAAGTCAATTGTTTCAGGCTCTATTTTAGGATGATCTCCTTGAACATTTACAATTATATTAGCTTCGTTTAAAAGCTCATAATTTTCTATAGCTTCTATAATTCTATCAGTTCCATTTTTGCATTCAACAGATGTCATCAAACATTTAGCATTAAATTTTTTTACCATATCAAAAATAATTTTACTATCTGTTGCTATATAAATATCATCTAAGCTTGCACATTTTTTAGCGTTTAAATATGTGTGTTCTAAAATAGATTTACCATTAATTTTATATAATAGTTTTTTTGGAAATCTTAAACTTTCATATCTAGCTGGGATTATTGCAATTACTTTATTTTTCATTATATTAAAATTTAAACTATAGTTAATCTCTCATCCACTACATTATAATTTCATAAATCAATAAAAACTATTAAATTTTTTAAAATGATAAAAATATCTCATATGTTATGTTAAAGAAAAATAAGGATAAAAAAATGACAAATATTTCATCACTTCAAAAAGAACTTTTAAAATATAACCCAACTTTACCTAATTGCTTGAAAGATTTATCAAAATTGAAAATAGTTTTAAAAGAAAAAGCATATCCTAAAACTGATGAAAAAGAGATTGAAAAATTATTTAAAAATACTTATGGAAAAGAAATTATTGAATTTACAAGTTCATCCTCTGCTAAAGAAAACCAAGCTAAAAAAGTAGCCGTTGTTTTTTCAGGAGGGCAAGCATCTGGTGGACATAATGTAATTACTGGCCTTTTTGATGCTTTGAAAAAATTACATCCTAGTAGCAAATTATTTGGATTTTTAAAAGGTCCGATAGGAATTGTTAATTCAAAATACATAGAACTTACAAAAGAAATAATAGATGATTATAGAAATATGGGAGGCTTTGATTTAATTGGATCGGGTAGAGATAAAATAGAGACAGATGAACAATTAAATAATGCATATGAAACAGCAAAAAAATTAAACCTGGATGGTCTTGTAGTAATAGGAGGAGATGATTCCAATACAAATGCATGCGTTTTAGCAGAGTACTTCAAAAAGCATGATTTAAAAACTAATGTTATAGGAGTTCCTAAAACTATAGATGGAGATCTTAAAAATGAATATATAGAAACTTCATTTGGGTTTGATACAGCAACTAAAATATATTCTGATTTAATTGCAAATATTCAAAGAGACGCACTATCAGCAAAAAAGTATTATCATTTTATTAAACTTATGGGAAGATCAGCATCTCACATAGCTTTAGAATGCGCTTTAAAAACTCATCCTAATATGGCAATTATTTCAGAAGAAGTCTTAAATAAAAAAATGACATTAGAAATGATTACAAAAGAGATAGCAAATCTAATTGAAGAAAGAAATAAAGATAATAAAAATTATGGAGTTATCTTAATACCAGAAGGACTGATAGAATTTATTGATGAATTTAAAATTTTGATATCAGAACTTAATAAAATTTTATCTGATAAAAAAGTAGAAGAAGAGATAAATAACTTAAATAGTTTAAATGAAAAAATAAAACATATAGAACAACTTTTATCAAAAGAATCACTAAATTGTTTTAATCTTTTACCCAATTCAATAAAAGAGCAACTTTTATTAGATAGAGATCCTCATGGTAATGTAAAAGTATCTCAAATCGAAACTGAAAAGCTTTTAATAGAAACTGTTAAAAAAACTCTTAAAGAAAAAAATATTAAATTAAACGCTCTTTCTCATTTTTTTGGATATGAAGGAAGGTCTTCTTTTCCATCACTTTTTGATGCAAATTATTGTTATTCTCTAGGACATGTTGCAGCTGTTTTAATAAATAATAATTTATCGGGTTATATGAGCTCACTTAGCAATTTAAAAGATAATACTGATAATTGGATTGCTAGAGGCATACCAATTACTTCAATGATGAACATAGAAAAAAGGCACGGTATATTAAAACCTGTTATAAAAAAAGCTCTAGTAGAACTTGATTCTAAAGCATTTAAAGAATTTGAAAAAAATAGAAAAAAATGGGCCAAAAATGATGACTATGCCTATCCTGGTCCTATTCAATACTTTGCAGATCATGAAATTTCTCTTTCTATTCCTATCTCATTAATTCTTAGAGATTAAAAAAGTTTTTATATAAATTGTAAAAACTTTATTTAAATTTGATAAAATGTTATAATTAATGTAAGAAAAAAAAGAGATAGGATTATGGGGTTTAATTTTAGGATCAATCCAATAGATAATGTAACACCTAAAAATCAAGGTTTAAAACCTGTTGAAAAGGTGGGAGAAGACGCTAATTCCAAAGATAATCAAAGATTTGATGAGGAATATGAGGAAGCTAAAGAGAAGATTGATAAATTACTTAAAGATAAGAAATTTAAAGAAAAATTAAAAATATCACTAAATAGCACAGATGCAAAACTACCAGAAAAATTTGAAAAGGCAGCTGTATCTTTTTTAAAAAATGAACTTTTATCTATAGCAAAAAATATTTTATCACTCTCCAATGAGGGGGATGTAAATTTAGAGGATACAACTGAAGAATCAACCTTGTCTGACGTTCTTGCTAGATTTATTTTGAAATTATCCAAATCCCAAAATACTTCAAAAAAAATGACAAAAAAGTGCAAATTAGCAAATGCTATTGATGATAAAAATGCTGGATATTTATCACATTATTGCAAAGATATTTTGAATACAGAAATCAAATGTCAAAAAAATAAGTTTAAATCTAAAAAATTAAAAAAAGAAGAAATAATAAATTATTTCAATTCTAATAAATAAGAACTATAACTTTTTTTAAAATCAACTATGTGTTATTTTATTTGCATTATTATAATTTTTTTATATAAAACAAAATGACAACATCATTAGTACCTGTGCCTGCAAGCATTAAAGCCACAGCAAAAAAAATAGATTCTTCATCTAAAGCTTCAATCGAAGCTAAAAAAAAAGTTGACGAAACTGATAAAAAAATATCTAAATGGATAACTGCTGGAAAAATATTTTTTGTAATATCATTAACTTCAATTGTAAGTTTATTTTTTGTAGGAAATTATTTGACTATAGCATTGAAAATTTCCGAAGCATATTTTTTTAACACATCAATTATTTCATCATTTTTTGGAGCTATTTGTTTTGTTAGAGCTGAAAACATCAAACTCGAAAAAAGTGATAAATCATCAAAGATAAATCAAGATTCCAAGGCTAAATGGGTAAATGAATTCCCGGGACTTCATAATGCTGCATGTAATTGTTTTATGAATGCATTTATGCAAATGGCTATGAGGGTACCCAATCTGAGATTTTTTTTACTTGGTGATACAAAAGAGCTAAAAGCCTTTAAAGAATTTATTCAAACATATGAAAAAGATCAAAAAGCTAAAAGTCATTTATCTTCAGCTAATTCTCAAAAATTAAGAGAGTCAATACATAAAATTGATGAAAACATAAGTTTATCCTCTGCAAGTCAAGAAGATGTAAATGAAATTTTTTCAATCATAAAAAGATTTATTCCTTCATCTGCAACGTTTTTTTCTTCTATTACCGATACAACGTATTACAGAAAAGACGAGCAAGAAATCCCTTTAAGAGAAGAAAAACATCAAAACTGGGGACAAATAGAACTTCCAATAGATACTAAGAAAAGCTTTCAAGAATCATTTGATAATTTTTTTGATGAAAAAGCAGTTGGAGGCACATATAAAGTACAAGAAATAGAAGAAGATTATAGAACTATTTTACATCCAACCTTATTTCAAAGATGGACCTTCACTACGAGAGAAAAATTTTATAAACCAGTTGTTAAAGAATATCCAATAGCAAGAAATACAAAAAAATATGAAAATTCTCCTGATGATATGTTTATAACACTTAAAAGATTTAGCTATAATATTGATCAGAAAAAAAGCGAAAAAATAAAAGATGCAATACCTGTTAATGAAACTATTGTTTTAAAACATAAAGATAATCGAAGATATGAGCTAGATTGCTTTATCAGGCATATTGGTTCAGACCCAAATTCAGGTCATTACATTGCATATGTTAAAATAAACCAAAAATGGTATGAATTTAACGATGAAATGGTGACTCTTATTACAGATCCTAAAAAGCTAAAAGAAGCTAGAGATAGCTCTTATATATATCATTTCAATAAAGCAAAATCTTAAAAATTAAAAAACACTTCACATGTGTTTTTTTGAAAAAGGACTCTCTATTCATAAGACCTTTATTAACAAGGACTTGCTTTTTTAATAGAAATTAACGGAATATTTATAATAATTAATTTAAAAAACTGTTTTTTAATTAAGTATTAATTATAATTATGATATAATTAATTATATTATAAATGATAATAAGGTGAATAATAATGTCTGTAGATAAAATTCAAGGTTCTGGTGGTATTCATAGAGGAGAAGTAGTTGATAAAAAAAGTTCCTCTACTGCTATGAAAATAGCCGGAGTAATTGCTGGTGGAGTTATATTTACTGCTGCTATGGGTGGTTTATTTTATTTATCTATTCCAGCAGGTGGCGTTGCGCTTGCAGGTGTTTTAGGAGCAGGTGCTTGTGGATCTTTTTGCACTCAAAGCCCGAACCCTAAGAGTACGGTAGATAGAAAAGGCAAAAGGAAAGCATATGAAGGACAACAAGCCGCAGCAGGAGCTGCAGCTCAAAGTAGCAGTTTATCAAATATTGGATTGCCAAACTCAGGGAACGATTGTTTTATTATATCTTGCATGCAAATGGTTATGAGGGTTGAAACCTTTAAAAATGCACTTTTAATTCAAGAAGAGGGAAGTGAATTGAGATCTTTTGGTGATTTTATAAGAAAATATGAATCAGGCCAACAAATAACAGAAAATGATATTAAAGCATTAAGAGAAGTATTAGTTGAGTTAACAAGGTATTCTCTATATGAGTTCACTTTAGATAAACAACATGATGCTACAGAAGTACTCAAATTAATTGCAGGTCGTTTAGATCCCAAACTATCTATTTTTAAAAATTTAATAGAGACTCCTTATGCTGAGACGCCAATAGCTGGTCAACTAGAAGAAAGAAGATCTAACCAACAAAAAACTTGGGGTAATTTTGAATTTGAAATAAATGATTTGCCATTGCAATTTCAACTAAATCATTATTTTGATGAAGAACATATGCCAGGTGATAAAGTTGTAAATGATGTATCACTTCAATTGCCTCAATATAATAAATCGATACTCCGAACAAAAAGGAGATTTGATGATAATCCCCAAGATGCTTTCATTACATTGAAAAGATTTGAAGCTATAAGTGATGGATCTGAAATTTTTGGATATAGTAAAATTGATAAGGCCTATGATGTTCCACAAGTGATTATGCTTCCTGGTCCTGTAGAGGGCACAGAGGATCAATATGTATTAGATGGATGTATATATCATATGGGAGAATTTGGAGGCGGTCATTATATTGAATATCACTATGATTATGAGATTAAAACATGGTTTGAATATAATGATGGTGGATCAAGACCTATTGAAGTAGAAAAAATACCATTTAACAAGGCCTACATGTTTCATTATAGAAAAATTGAAAAGTAAGTAAGTTTTTTTATAGTGCTAACTTAGATCATTCTCATTTTTTTGAATAGATTCAATGACTTCATCTTCGATGGGTGTTTTTTCTTCTAATAATTTTATGGATTTCCATTTTCCATTTTTGAATCTAATAAAATATATAATGCTTAAAATAAACGCATATGAAGCAGCAAAAAGCCAAGCTATTTCTACACTTAAAGAAAATCTAACAACAATAAAATAAATAGGAAGAAGTAAAAATATCCAAACAGACAATGATCCGGCGATAAGCAAAAATAAAGTATCTCCAGCTGCTGTTAAAAGTCCTGCAAATATCCATCTAATACCTTCAAAAAATAGATAAGCAAACACATAATAAAAACAGATTTTCAAAGTTGAATAAAAAGCTATATTTGAAGATTTTTGAAGGGCTGCTATTTTTCCTTCTATATTTTTAGGTATTAGAAAATCTATTACAATTTTTGAGTCTATTATTAAAAACATAGAAACTATTATAGTAAAGATTACTAATAATTTAATTGATGCTTTTACAAGTTTATTTATAAGCTCTGTTTTTTTAGCACCAATAAAATTACCAGCAAGAGCTGATATTCCTCTATGTAAACCATCAAAGAAAAAAGAGAGTAGTATTACAATACTTTGACATATACTAGATACGGTTATATGCATCTCTGATATTTTGGTCATCATTATATAAAAAATAGCCCAACCAATCATTTCTAAAGTAAAAAAAATAGCAGGCGGAAAACCTACTTTAAAGGATTTTTTTAATAGTGAAAAATCTAATTTATAATCATTAGTTTTATATGTTTTAATATTTTCTTTGCTAAAAAATAAATAACCTAAAATAATAGCTTGAAAAACGGTTCCTAAAGAGGTTGCAATAGCAGCTCCTTTAATGCCATATGATGGAATAAACCCTTTAATACCAAAAATTAATATATAATCAAATAAAACGTTTATTAAATTTGCGAAGATAGCTACATATATTAAAATTTTAGCCTTTCCTCTTCCAATAAAAAAACCACTTAATGCTGTATAAAGTGGATAGAAAGGAGAAAAAAACATTAGATATTTAAAATAATCGATTTGATAATTTGCATATTTAGGAGTTTTAAAAATTAAATAACTCATGTATGCAAGTGGAATAAAAAATAAAGTAGAAAAAACAGATATCCATATCATCTGCCAAACACTTTTTCCTATCTTATCCAACTGTTTAGAACCATTATATTGAGCTACAAAAATGGAGCTCATAACGGTTAACATTCCAAACCCTCCCATAAAAGCCCAAGCTAGAGTCCCTGAGTTAACTGAAGCATTTAAAGCATCTAGAGAGTATCTTGCTAAAAAACATCTATCTACAAAGATCATAAGTAAAGATGCAAGTGCAGAAATCATTAAGGGTAAAGAAACTGTAAAAAGTTCTTTTATACTTCCTTGGGGATGTTTTGTTAATTTATCTATCATTTTTTATGTTTTATTCTTTAATTGTAATTCTAAGTTACTGAGCTTCATTAAATCAAGTAAATTTATTTAATTAATTTATAATAATAATTTTATGTTAATAATATTATTCAGTTGATAATAAGTTGTTTAATTTAATTTATATAAAAATAATTGCAGATAATTATAAAAAACAGTTGTTTAAAAATCCAGATTGTTATTCTTTTATAATATATGGAGATATAAAAATGTTTAATAAAAATAGTGGTCCTTTTAGTCAAAAAAAAGCAGGAAGATTTATAAATAACTTTGTAAATCAAAGAGTTAGAAGAACAATTAAGGATTTTGTAAGGTGGAAAAGAGGTAAATATAAAGAAGATATTATCTTATCCTGTCCAACAGATTTTAAATATCCATCTGATAATAAAACATTTGATGATAAAAAAGATTATGCTACTTGGATTGGTCATGATACTTTTTTAATAAAAAGTCATAATGTTCATATTTTAACAGATCCTATTTTTTATAACAGCTGCTCTCCTATAAGTGTAATTGGACCTAAAAGAAAAGAAAAGCCAGCAATAGATATAGAAAATTTACCTAAAATAGACTATATCACAATCAGCCATGATCATTATGATCATTTGGATAAAAAAAGTGTTAAAATGCTTAGTAAAAAATTTCCAAATGCTAAATTCATAGTTCCATTGGGAATAAAAAAATGGCTAAATAGAAGGGGAATTAAAAACGTAGTAGAGTTAGATTGGTTACATACATATGAAGATGATAATATCAAAGTTACAGCAACACCAGCACAGCATTATTCAGGAAGAGGCCTTTTCGATGGTAATTTAAGACTATGGTGTGGTTTTGTTATACAAAATAAAATAAATAATAAGAAAATATATTTTACTGGAGACACGGGGTATAATAACAGACATTTTAAATTAATTAAAAAGTTGTTTAATGAAATAGATTTATCTTTGATACCTATTGGTACTTATGTTCCAAGAGAGTTTATGCTGCCTGTTCATATAGATCCTGTTAATGCAATTAAAATACATAAAGATGTGAATTCAAAACTTAGTATAGCAATGCATTGGAAAACTTTTAAATTATCTGAAGAAGATATAAATCTACCTCCATATGAACTTTTTGTGAATTTACAAAAAGAAAATATTGATCATAATACTTTTTTAGCTATAGATCCTGGAACTTATATTAATTTTTAAATATTTATATAATTTTCTTTTTTCTTTCATTAAAAAATTATAAAATAGACTTTTATTTTATATATAAAATGTAGGTTTATTTGAAAAATTTTAAGTTGTTTTTAAAAGTTAAAATTTTTAATTTCAAAGATAAAATATTTACTATTTTTAATTTTTATAAAAATTTTAAATATTTTTTATTAGACTCTGTTTTTTCATTCATATACTTATTTATCAATCCATATAGAGAAGTTAGAATTTTTAATCAAAAAAAAGGATTATCTGATATCTATACTTATGGAGAGACTCCTATAAAAACTATTTATAAAATTGCAAAAGAATCAAACATAGATAAAAAAAGTAATTTTTTAGAGTTAGGCTCTGGAAGAGGAAATGTTAGTTTTTTTATTCGTTTAATTTTTAAATGTAAAGTAACAGCTATTGAATGGGTAGATAAATTAATAAACATCTCTAAATTTCTAAATAAAATTTTTTATTTAAGAATTATTTTTTTAAAAAAAGACATGTTTGAAATTAGTTTTAATAACTTTACTCATATATATCTTTATGGTACATGCTTAAATGAGAAGGAAATTTTAAAATTTACAGATAAATTTAAAAAAGAATCTAAAAAAGCTAAAATTATAACGATAAGTTATGATTTAAATTTTTATGATAAAGATTATAAAACCACAAAAAGTTTTGATGTAGATTTTGCATATGGTAAAACAAAAGCTTATATAAATATCTTAAAGGAGCATAGAAATGGAGAGTAAAAAATTACTTTCAAGCACTTCAATTCCGATGATTGGTCTTGGAACGTGGTTGCAAGATGAAGAGACAAAATGTATATCCGCTATTAAAGATGCTTTTAAAATTGGATATACTCATATTGATACTGCTGATATTTATAAAAATCACATTTATATAGCAAAAGCTATAGCTCATAAAAATAGAAAAGATTTATTTATTACAACAAAACTTTGGATAGACTTTTTAGACCCTAAAAATGTTGAGAGTGAAGTTGATAAATGTTTAATGCAATTAAATTTAGATTATTTAGATTTATACTTAATTCATTGGCCAGATAGAACAAAACCAATAATTGATGTATACTATGAAATGACAAGACTAAAAGAGAAAGGAAAAATAAAAGCTACAGGAGTTTCAAACTATACAATAAATCATATTCAAGATTTATTAGATCAAAAACTAGTGCCTGAAGTAAACCAAGTAGAATTCCATCCATATCTTTATCAAAAAGATCTTTTAGACTTTTGCAATAGACACTCTATTGCAATAACAGCTTATTGCCCAATTGCTAGAGAAAAGGTATTTGAAGATAAAGAATTAATTGCAATTGGCAAAAAATATAATAAATCTCCCTCTCAGGTATCTTTAAATTGGATTATTTCAAAAGATATAATTGTAATTCCTAAGGCTTCTTCAATCAATCATTTAAAAGAAGATTTTGATATTTTTAATTTTAATTTATCAGCTGAAGATATCAAAATAATTGATGAAATTCATTATAAAAGAGGAAGTAGATTAATAAACCCTGAATTTGCTGATTTTGAATATTGATATTTTTTTTTAAAAGTAGTAGTATTTAGCAATTTTAAAATTGCTAGGAATATGAAAAGTAAAAAATATATTTCAAAAGAAGTTAAAATTGGAAATCTATTAATTGGCAATAATAATCCAATTAAGATCCAATCTATGACGAATACCGATACATTAGATATTGAAAAAACAACTTCTCAGATAATGAATTTATCAGATCATGGATGTGATATAGTAAGGCTAACAGTCCAAGGGATATCGCAAGCATATGCATGTGAAAATATTAAAAATATTTTATTAAAAAAAGGATATGATATACCACTTGTAGCTGATATTCATTTTTTTCCTAAAGCTGCAATTATAGTAAGTGATTTTGTTGAAAAAGTTAGAATAAATCCTGGTAACTATGCTGAAAAAAGAGCAAATTACAAAAAAAATAATTTTACTAAAGAAGAGTATTTACAAAGCCTAAAAATTACAGAAGAAAAATTTTTGCCACTAATAGACAAACTTAAAAAAAATAAAGTAGCACTTAGAATTGGAGTAAATCACGGATCATTATCTGATAGAATTATGTCAAAATATGGTAATACTAAAGAGGGGATGGTTGAATCTGCTATTGAGTATGCAAAAATATGTGTAAAACATAATTTTCATTCCATAGTATTTTCCATGAAGTCATCTAATGTAAAAGTAATGATAGAAGCTTATAGACTGCTTGTTTTTGAGCTAATTAAAGAGAATTTGAATTATCCTCTTCATTTAGGAGTAACAGAGGCTGGGGAAGGATTAGATGGTGAAGTTAGATCGGCAATTGGGATAGGTTCTCTATTATTAGATGGGATAGGCGATACAATTAGAGTATCACTTACAAATGATCCAATAGAAGAGATTAATCCTGCATATGAGATTAGTAAAATTAAAGAAAAATACAAAGATTACAAAAGCATAAATATTTCAAAAGATAATAAAAACTCTATTCTTGCAGTAGACATAAATGATAATAACGCAAATAAAAATATTGATTTTAAAGTAGATCCTAAAGATAGCTCGTTTTTATTTTTAGAAGATATTGAAGTGATAGAAAAAAAATATAAAAATCATGAATATATAATTTATACTCCAATATTTCCAATTCACAAAAATATAAGAGAATTATTTCAAAAATTAGAAGATAAAAAAATAAATACCAAAATTTTATTAAATACCAATAATTTAAAATATTCTTTAGAAAATATAGCAATTCTTGGATCTTTATTAATCGATGGAATAATAGATGGTATTTTTACAAATGGAGATGATTTAGATATAGTTTTAAATATTATGCAAGCATCCAGAAAAAGAAATTCTAAAACAGAGTTTATATCATGCCCGTCTTGTGGAAGAACATTGTTTGACATTCAAAAAGTTGTCTTAAAATTAAAAAAAGAATTTTCAAATATCCCCAATTTAAAAATTGCAGTTATGGGTTGTATTGTTAATGGAATAGGAGAGATGCAAGACGCTGAGTTTGGTTATGTTGGAGCTGGAAAAGATCTAGTTGATTTATATGTTAATCAAAAAGTTATTAAGAAAAATATTTTATCGAAAGATGCTTTTTTTGAACTTAAAAATCTAATAGAGAAAAAATATGGAACTAAAGCTTTATGATTACTTTAGAAAAAACATATTTTTTTTCTTCTATAATTATTGTAAAAAAAGATTTTTTTATTATAAAAAAATCTTTTTTTGATTATTTGTTGTCCTTTTTTCATATTCATTTTAAAAATCAATCATTTGAAAACCAACGTACAATTACTTATTTTCAAAATTATTTAAAAAATAAAATTTCCCATCCAAGATTAAGTAGAATCTTATCTAAAGCGAATGTTGATTTTAAAGATCTAATGAAAAAAAAAGCTGCATTAACTCAAGATATTGCTTATAAAATATTGCTCTTAACAAAAGATGTGAAAGTAGAAGATGTTTTAGATTATATAAGAGAAGCTAAAGAAAAAAAACATAGCAAAATACTTTCTGATGAAAGACTTGTTTTAATTAACAATTTAGATGATTTAAAAAGTGATGAATTTGATAAAATTTACAAGCATTTATCTAGTTCAATAGATGATCAATTTAAATTGAAAGATATTGATGATATATCTGGAAGGCCTACTAAATTTTTATCTAGAATATTTTTTGATTATTTTTTATCTATTCATGAAAGATTGCTTTTATGTGAAAATAATCATCTTTATACAAAACATGGTTTTTTTGAAAAATTATGTAAAGTAATTATAAATCGACTTTTAGAAGTTGGAACTATTATCAAAGCCTACAATAACTATCTAGGCCCAAATTACTATAGAGTAGCTGCTAGATTAATTACAGCAGAGGGATGCATAAGCTATTTACTAATACCAGTTATTAAGAATATGTATATTGATAAAGTAAGAGTTTTTCGAGGGTCAGGATTTAAACCGGCAAATATTGATGCTCTTTCATTTTTTATAACGGATTTGGAAAAGGAATTAGGAAAAACTGCTTTTGAATCTTGTGAAAAATATGAAAAATATTTTCAAAAATTTGGACATATACCAACAGAGATGGGACACAGTATTGGAGGATGCATTGCTCAATATAGAGCATCGATACACCCAACAAACAATTTATATTTATTTAATTCACCCGGAGTTCCTAAAAAAACACTAGAGGCTTTTAATGAAAGGGTAAGAAAAATATCTAGTATTTTTCATTTATATATTAGAAGAACTAAAAAAGATATTGTAGAATTGGCAGGGGAATATCATTTAGGATACAATGCACCTAAAAATGTTAGCGTAGATTTTCAAAGATACATATGTCAGATGAAAACTAAAATTCATCCTCATAACTTTGTTTTTTATAAATGTTTAGGAAAAATGGCAATACAATTTGGTGATTTAAATGATCTTAATAATGTAGGTAGAAGTTATTTAGAAACATCTAGAAAATTAATTGGTGGAAATATTCTAGCACCATTTTTCAAAGGGATTAAAAAAACTTTTAGATTTGTTAAACAATCTAATGCTAGTTTTTTTAAAGGTCTAGATTTAGAAAACTTTAAAAAATTCAAATGGCAAACAACCCACATGTCTTAAATTTTTTGACACTTTTTACAGATGTATGTTCCTCTTTGAAAGAGTTTAATTTTAATAATATTATTTTCACAAAATTTACATTTTTTATTTACTTTTCCATGGGCATATAAAAAATTTTGATTTTTTCCTTTATCTTCAAAAATAGAAGAAAAATTAGATTTGCTATTACCAAGAGTGCATCCTTTATTTTCTATTCCCATTTGAAGAACTTTTTGAATG
>SDBT01000588.1_pt1 | contig 58299 bp, 47 predicted proteins | sample 2277101 | NCBI WGS metagenome assembly SDBT01 (sample SAMN10404973, study PRJNA504765) | marine sediment metagenome | isolation source: marine sediment core GS10_PC15, 103 cmbsf | place: Arctic Ocean: Southern Knipovich Ridge | collected 2010 | reverse complement strand
AGCTTGTATAAGTACCACAAGCTACCAGCTTGTATAAGTACCACAAGCTACCAGCTTGTATAAGTACCACAAGCTACCAGCTTGTATAAGTACCACAAGCTACCAGCTTGTATAAGTACCACATGCTGCTAGCTTGTTCCGATGTAGGGGTGGGAGACTATTTCTTTACAGATACTAAGGAGGCGGGGTAGGCTATGGAGAGTAGAACGAGTCATGGAGAATCCAGTGGTCGAATTTTGCGTCTCACGCAGACTTCACTTGGTGAGAGCGAATATCGTGTTGAGATCGCGCTTGAGGGCGGCGCTTTGCGCCAGATTGCCAGCAGCGAATTCTCCTTCAGGCTGACGCCACAGGATCAGGAAGATATAAGATGGTATCTGGAAGATTATCTGGTATCTCCCAAAGATCCGGGGCAGGAGATCGCCGCGCGCACCGAGAAGCGCATGGCGGAGATAGGAACTGACCTTTTCGAGAAGATTTTTCACCATAATGACGATACGCGCGAAATTTGGTCTGCTATCCGCAACAATCTAAATGAGACGCGCGTGGAGATCATCACCGGTGTGGAGGAAGACACATCCATCCCCTGGGAACTGATGCGCGAGCCAAAAACTGATACGCACCCAGCCCTTCGTGCTTCGGCCTTTGTCCGGGCAGTGAATCAACCGGCGCAGAGGCCGATCATCCCCAACCTGGATTCGGGGCCTATTCGCATTTTGCTGGTGATCTGCCGTCCCAGCGGGAGGGATGATGTGCCGTTTCGCTCCGTGGCCAGCCGACTGATCAGAGGGCTGGATGACGCCGCTCGCGAAGCCTTCCAACTGGAAGTCCTCCGGCCGCCGACATTCGAGGCTCTGGCTGACAAGCTCCGCGCCGCCAAAGATAGTGGAAAGCCATACCACGTTGTCCATTTCGACGGTCACGGAGCTTTCCTCGATGTGGCGAAGATGTTCAAGAATTTTGAGGACAAATCCAATAAAGAGGCCGAAGCACTGCTGGCAGAAATACTTCAGATCGACTTTCGCCGGTTCTCTCTCAAAGCTATTTACCCGGAAAATAAGCCGCGTGAGGGAAGGCGGGGCTACCTGCTCTTCGACAATCCAAAAAGTGAATATAACATCCGCTTAGTGGATGGCCCTGAACTGGGGGAACTGCTCAGGGATTCCGGCGTCTCTGCGCTTGTGCTCAACGCCTGTCGGTCGGCTCATGCCGAAGCACCGGAAGAGCCGGAAACTGCGCTGCAGGAGGAAGGGCCACGCGATATCCACGCCGAAGTGCGCGTTTATGGTTCGCTGGCGCAGGAGGTCATGGACGCTGGACTAGCAGGGACGGTGGCCATGCGCTACAGCGTTTACGTTGTCACCGCCGCCAAGTTTGTGGCCGATCTATATTCCGCGCTGGCTCGCGGCCAGACTTTGGGGCAGGCAGTTACCCTGGGTCGTAAGCAGCTTAAAGCCGATCCGCTGCGTGAGATCGCCTACGAGCCAATACCGCTGCAGGACTGGTGCGTTCCTCTGGTCTATGAAGCAGCCCCCATCAAGCTTTTCCGTGAACGGCCTGAGGATGAAGCGGTGAAGATCGAGTTGGGTACAGAGGGCGGCGCGCCAAAGGACGGCATTGATCCTTCTCTGCCAGCCCGGCCTGACGTGGGATTCTTCGGTCGGGATGAGACGATCCAGGCTCTGGACCGCGCCTTTGACACGCAGTCCGTGGTTCTGCTCCACGCCTTCGCTGGCAGCGGTAAGACTACCGCCGCCGCCGAGTTCGCCCGCTGGTACTTCTTTACCGGAGGAGTCCGGGGGGCGGTGCTTTTCACCTCCTTCGAGCGCTACAAGCCGCTGGCGCAGGTGCTGGATCAGCTTGGGCAGATATTCGATCCCATCTTACAGGAGGCTGGCCTCCACTGGTCTGCGCTGGTGGACGAGGGGCAGCGCCGTAATGTGGCCATGCAACTGCTGCAACAGATCCCCGTCCTGTGGATATGGGACAACGTGGAGTCGGTGACGGGCTTTCCCACCGGGACGGAGTCGGCCTGGAGCGTGGATGAGCAGAGGGAACTAGCCGACTTCCTCCGGGACGCGCGGGAGACCCGGGCAAAGTTTCTGCTCACATCGCGCCGCGACGAGCGCGCCTGGCTGGGCGATTTGCCTGCGCCTATCTCCATCCCGCCCATGCCCATGCAGGAGCGCGTGCAACTGACCCGCGCCCTGGCGGCGAGACACGGTCGCCGTCTGGTGGACGTGAGTGACTGGCGTCCTCTCCTCCGCTTCACCGATGGCAACCCACTTACCATCACCGTGGTGGTGGGTCAGGCACTTCGCGATGGGATCGAGAAGCGGGAACAGATGGAAAGCTTCGTGGAGAAGCTTCGGAAAGGAGAGGTGCATCTGGATGACGATCCAGAGCAAGGCCGCTCCCGATCCCTGGGGGCGTCTCTGCGCTATGGCTTTGATAATGCCTTTATTGAGGAAGAACGGAAGATACTGGCTCTGCTTCACCTCTTTCAGGGGTTTGTGGATGTGGATGTCCTCAGGACGATGGGGCATCCAGAGAGGGAGTGGTGTCTGACCGAAATACGCGGCCTGACACGCGAGGCGGGGATGGTCCTGCTGGATCGGGCTGCCAAGGTGGGACTGCTCACCGCCCACGGCGGTGGCGGCCATTACTCTATCCATCCCGCCATCCCCTGGTTTTTCCGGGAGCTTTTCGAGTTCCATTACCCCGACTCGCCTGATGGAGAGTTTGACTTCCCCCCTTTAATAAATGGGGGGCAGGGGGAATTTCAAACGGCGCAGAAGGCACCCAGAGCCTTCGTCGAGGCTCTGGGCGGGTTGGGCAACTATTATCATTATCAATACGAGCAGGGAAACCGCGATATGATCGGGCTACTGACCGCCGAGGAGGCCAATCTGCTCCATGCCCGCCGCCTCGCCCGCGCCAACGGCTGGTGGGGAGGAGTTATCAGCACCATGCAGGGACTGCAAAGTCTTTACAATCATACCGGTCGTCGGGCTGAGTGGAGGCGGCTGGTGGAGGAGATCGTGCCGGACTTCGTGGATCCGGAGACCGATGGTCCGCTGCCGGGACGGGAAGAGAATTGGAGCATCGTTACCCAACATCGGGTTCATCTCGCCAAGGAGGAACGCCAGTGGGAAGAGGCCGCACGCCTGCAGCGGATTATTGTGCGATGGGATCGCAAACGCGCCGCTCCTGCCTTCAGCATCCCAGCCGATCTCTTGGACGCCCCTCAGCACAACAACATCCGCTCGTTGGCAGTATCGCTACAGCAATTGGGGACCATTCAGAGGGAACTCGGCCAAGCCGAATGTGAGAAATCGTATAACGAGTCTCTGGAATTATCCGAACGTATTGGTGACAGGGCCCTGGCTGCTACATGCGCCTTTAACCTGGGCCGCGTTTACTCGGGTCTCCTTGACTTGCGGGATCTGAACCAGGCCGAGCACTGGTACCTCCGGAGCCTGGAACTTCGGGACAAGCATGACCGGCTGGCCCGGGCAGGATGTGTTGGGCAATTGGGTTCTATAGCATTTGAGCGCTTCGAAGAAACGCGAGCCGCAGTTGAGCCGGAAAACGATCTCCTCCAGCATCTGAAACAGGCACTACGACGATACCATGATGCACTGGACTTACTACCCGCGGACGCTGTAGCTGATCTGATGGTGACGCACGGTCAGCTCGGCATAATCTACGGAACTATCAGGCAAATGGGTAGTGCCTTGCATCATTACAGCCAGAGCATTCAGCTTGCGGAGTCTATTGGCGACGTCTACGGGGCCGCTCAGGCCCGATTCAACGTTGCCGTTGACCTGGTGCAAGTGGGCCGGTTCGGCGACGCGCTGCTCTATGCCCGGGCCGCCCTGCGCAACTACGAAACATACGGCGACCGCGCTGCGGAGGATACCCAAGGGACAAAGAGATTGATCGCGCAGATCGAGAACCTCGAGACTCAAGGAGGTGATCGGAACCCATGACACAAGGGAGATTTGGGAAGGTTGTCCGTTACACAACTGCGAAGATCGTTCTCGTTGGGGAGAGGAGCGCCGGCAAGTCATGCTTAGCCATGCGACTAGTTAAAGATCAGCATCCCGATGCCCTAGGACATGGTGCAGAGCACGGAATACACCTCTGGCGCATGGCACTGGAGCAACTAAGCTCAAGTGTCGTTGCTTCCGAAGGGCAACGCCGTGAAATTGTACTATGGGACATGGACGGACAAGACACGTACCAGTTGGTAAATCAACTGTTTTTGCACGATAGCGCGTTGGCCATCGTAGTTGTGGATCTGACCAGAGGGAATGCAGTCTTTGACGAAGTAAAAGCTTGGAGCGAGCAGTTGGAGAAGCAATCGCGTCGGCATTCTACCATGAAGCTATTGGTTGGCTCCAAGATGGATAATCCGAATGAAATCGCTGACGAGAATGATATGCGAGGTCTATGCCAAGACTGTGGATTCCATGACTATTACGAAACTAGTGCTCTTACTGGCCGAGGTGTTCCTGAGTTAAGAGAGGCAATCTCTGAAACTTTGGATTGGCATGGATTGCCCAATACTAGCCATCCCGAGCTATTCCAGCGTATCCAAGACGAAATCATTCGGCGGCGAAACCAAGGTGAGATCATTTTGCCTGTGGCCGACCTAGAGAAGGTAATATGCAATGCCGATCTGGAGGTACCTGACGGACAAGCTATTGGTTCAGTAGTAGAGCAACTGGCTGCACAGGGCGAGGTCGTTGACACAAGGATGGCATCTGGGGAGCAAGCTCTCGCATTAAAGATTGAGGAAGTCGAACGCTACGCGAGAGCTTTGATAATCGATGCCCGAGACAATTCGCTAGTCGCCTCAGCTTTGCGGAAGAGGAATCTGGATTCGCCAAATGTTTCACTACCGGGTATAAAGGCAGAGGATCGCCTACCGCGACTTCATGAGAAGGGAATCATTGAGTGTGTAACCCAACTGCTCGTCGAGCATGACATCTGTCTTCCGCATGGAGGACTGCTAATATTCCCATCCTTGTTCCGGCGGGTGAGAAAATCAGATATGGAAGATCTTAGCGATTTCGTGTCATTCTACTACGACTCCGCCCGTACTATTGATGAGAGCTTTGGGGCAAATCACATGTTACTCGACCGAACCGATTTCGGACACGCGGACAAAGGGTTATATGGTATTCGTAAGACCGATCTCGGACGCGGCTTCGCCCATACAGCAAAAATGCCCGAGCGTGGTCCGAAGTTGAGGATCAGAATATCCGCTATGAGGAATGGGTCCGCAGATGGCGAGTTAATCCGAATTCTTCACTTGAGCGATCTGCATTTCAGGCAAGACACAGATATACATACAGTCTTGCGTCCTTTGGTCACCGACATTAGATACGGGGATGGCCTCGGCTTCAAGAGTCTGGATTACTTGGTGATCTCTGGCGATATGAGTAACTGCGCCGCTCCTGAAGAATTCAAAATAGCTAGGCAGTTCATTTCTGAACTGATAGAAAAGTTCGGCCTTACTGAAGATTGCTGTATTTTGGTACCCGGCAATCACGACCAATCTTGGGACGAGGAAGTCTATGACTGGCAACAGGACCGGCGGGTGGACGTAGACAATTTGGAGGACGGACACCATAGGAAGGAGGGCTGTGGCTATCTGATCCGTGACGATAGGCGATATCCCGGTCGCTTCCGAAATTTCTCCGAATTTCTTTATTACCCGTTGATGCAGTCGCAGTATACACTGTCTTTCGAGGACCAGTGTATTTCAGATTTCTTCAAGGATACCGGTATTCAGTTTCTCGCTCTGAACTCTTGTTGGGAGATCGATGAATATTTTCAGAACAGAGCTAGCATCCATGAAGGAGCGCTTGCGCGCGGATTGAATAAGGCGGATGATCAGAGTATGTACCTAATGGACAAGGATGTATCTGTGTTGCGGATTGCTGTCTGGCACCATCCCATAGAAATAAGTAGTGGGATCGAAAATTGTGCCTTTACGGAACACTTGAAGGCGGCGAAATTCCGACTCGTATTGCACGGCCATGTCCACGAGGAACGAACAGATGTTCTTTATCGTCTACACCGAAGTAGCATTCATGTGGTAGGCACTGGATCCTTTGGGGCACCGGCAGCCGCCAGACCCAAATTTGCACCTTGTCTATACAGCTTGCTGGAAATAGCTCGCGATCACAGTTCGGTACGTGTTCACACACGTTGCCAAAACAAACAAGACGGTTCATGGAAGCCATGGCATTTCTGGCCAACAAATGACTCGGATACAGGACGTTCATACTACGAGTTTCGGCTTGATTGAGGACATAGATTCTGTTCATGGAAATGGTATAAGTAATTGAACAGAATTAGACACGAATCACCCAAATCAAACAAATGGCACTAACAATTCGTGAAATTCGCCCCATTCGTGTCATTCGTGATTTTCGGATAACATGAAATTCATACAAAGTGAGGTACTAAAAAATGGATAATGGAATGATTCAGTTTGAGCACATTATTATCGACGCGGAAGGCCCGGAGAATCCGCATATTAAGGCTGTAGGCGATATTAACGGCGACGGAATTGCCGAGGTGGTAGTCGCCAGCAGCAACGGCGGGCCTCTGGTCTGGTATGAGTATCCCAACTGGACTAAGCATATTATAGCTCCTTCCGGAAAGTGGAGTTGCTATGCGCGGGTTGTGGATATGGATGGCGACGGAACTCAGGATATTCTCATCTCTGAGTGGTACGCTAACAATCGGATGGAATGGTACGAGAACCCAGCACCGGATGGAGATCCAGCTACCGATCCGTGGAAGCGACATATCATCGGAAGCCCTCGCGCTCACGACATCGAGGTCGGTGATATTGATGGCGATGGACAGATGGAGATTGTCACGCGCTCGCAAGGCAAAGAAGGAAATGAGATCCTCATCTGGAAGCAAGACGCGCCGGACTCATGGTCGCAGAGAGCTATTGACTGTCCCACCGGGGAAGGTCTGGCACTCGCGGACATTGACAGAGATGGGAAAATCGAGATCATCACCGGCGGACGCTGGTATAAAGCATCCGGTGACGTTATGCGTGATCCCTGGGTGGAGCACATCTTTGCTGACTGGCATATAGATGCCGTAGTCAAAATCGCTGACATGAACAAAGACGGGCATCCGGACGTGGTTCTCACAAGATCGGAAGGGCCTTACAGAATATCGTGGTTTGAGGTGCCGCCTGATCCTGCAAATAACCAATGGACAGAGCATATCATAGACGACTCCATAGCCTTCGCACACGGCGTAGTGGTTTGCGATATGGATAATGACGGCAACCTGGACATAGTGACAGCAGAGATGCACCAGTCAGACCAGAAGCGCGTCATATTGTATCTCAACGGCGGAGACGGCCTTGAGTGGAAACGGCAGATTGTTTCAACCACTGGCTCACATAATATCTGCGTCGCCGACGTTGACGGCGATGGTAATCCAGACATTGTGGGCGCGAACTGGAGTGGTGATCATCAGCCCATTGAAGTGTGGAGGAATCTGGGTAAGTAGGAGATTCATATCTGATGCTGTCCCAAAGTAGTCGGTCGATTGATTCTGCCTTCTTCAGATCACCCCCATCCCAGCCTTCCCCCGTCAAGGTGGAAGGAGCAGGAACGCTTGCAATAGTTGACTTTAAGCCCCTTCCACCTTGACGGGGGAAGGTTGGGATGGGGGTGAAGAGGTAAACGTTAATCTTCATTGATTTCATGTCACCGACCACTTTAAAACAGCGTCTTCGTATCTCTTTAGGCTTGCTATGAACGCAAAAACGTGCTAGAATTGGTAGTGTTAGGCTTCCGAAAGTGGAAGGAAGGAAAGTTACTGTATCTAGCTACTTTCAAAACAGGAGGGTAATTAAAGATGAGACCTGTACAATCGAAACTTATTCTGGTGTGTATTAGTTTAACTATGATCGGACTTATGTTCGCGAGCCGGAGCCTTGCCGAGATCGATATGGGAAACTGTGTCGGTGCCTGGCTTTTTGAGGGTATCGCCGGGGGCACAGCGGTAGATTCATCCGGAGCGGGGAATGATGGGGATATTGAAGGTGGTCCGGGACTGGTTAATGGGGTGTTCGGAAAAGCTATGGACTTTGATGGATCGGACGATCAGATAATCATCCCGAATTCAGCCAGTCTGGCGTTGGAGCACGTAACCATGGCTGCGTGGGTCTATCTAGGAAGCTATCCTGAGGATGCAAGGATACTAACGCAGGAGGTTGACGGCAATCCCTATTCCAGTTACTCCATGATGATGAGTGGAGGCGGCTATACGAAGTTTGAGTTCAGGATTACGATTGATGGCGCTCGACAGCGATACCCAAGTGTCGCTGACGTTCCGCTAGAAGCATGGACTCACCTTGCCGCAACCTATGACGGAGAAAAGGCTGTTGTCTACATCAATGGTGAGATTGATGTAGAACAGCCCAAGACTGGAACTGTGTTGGTCACCGAGAACCCGCTTTACATAGGAGGAAGCCAATTCTGGGATCCAAGGTTCTTTGATGGGCTTATGGATGATGTCGTTCTCTTTAATGTTGCCTTAGATCAGGATCAGATCACTGAACTCATGGAAAAGGGTATGGCTGCTGCATTTGCCGTATCTTCACAGGGGAAACTGGTCACTACCTGGGCGCAGCTCAAACATCCGTAATTCTGTGGCATATGTAAAACTTTTCAGCTTGCTTCTGAAGCTGGAGGGAAATAAACACACTGGGTCAAGTTACTTTAAGAATGGGAGGCAGAGAAAGATGAGATCTGTAATGTCGAAACTCACTGTTATATGTATTAGCTTAACCATAATCGGACTCATGTTCGCGAGTCAGAGCCTTGCCGCGATCGATCTGGCAAACTGTGTCGGAGCCTGGCTTTTTGAGACAACCACCGGGAACAGAGTATTGGATTCATCCGGTAATGAGAATCATGGTGACATAATGGGTAGCCCGAGCTTGGTTCCTGGACGTTTCGGAACGGCTATGGACTTCGGACAAGATAATTATATAGTCATCCCGAATTCAGACAGTATGGCGTTGGAGCATGTAACCATGGCTGCGTGGGTATATCTAAGGAGCTATACTGAGGATGCGAGGATACTAACTCAGGAAGTTGACGGCGGTCCTTACTCCACCTACTCCATGATGATGAGTGGAGGCGGCTATACGAAGTTTGAGTTCAGGATTTCACTTGATAACAGCCGAAAGCGGATCCCAAGCATTGTTGACGTTCCGCTGGAAACATGGACTCACCTTGCCGCAACCTATGACGGAGAAAAGGCCGTTATCTACATCGATGGTGAGGTTGAAGTAGAACAGCCCCAGAGTGGAACTGTGCTGAACAACGATAATCCTCTTTACATAGGAGCAAGCCAATACTGGACTCCAAGGTTTGTTGATGGGATGTTGGATGAAGTTGCTCTCTTCAGCGTCGCCCTGGATCAGGATCAGATCAGGGAACTTACGGAAGTGGGAATATCTGACGTTGCCGCCGTCTCATCTCAGGGGAAACTGGTCACCACCTGGGCGCAGATCAAAAATCAGTAATTCAATCGTGGGGAATCTAGCTTGAAAATTGCCTTCTCACCCTCAGTATATGAACATGCGGCGTTTCTGATAGGTATGACGCCCTGGGATGTGTCGCGGGATGTAGAACTCGTCTGGCGCGCACACGGCACAGCTTACGAATTATACCACCATTCTCCCATCGTCGTGGGTATCGACATATACAACCTGGAAGCCGAGGCGTATGGATGTATTGTAAAGCAGCCAGGAGGCAATGGCATACCTGCCGTCACCAGTGGTATTTTCGATTCCATTGAGGAGGCACGATCCCTCAAACCATTCGATCCGGAAACTGATGGAAGAATCGGTATGATCATCGAGGCGGGGAAGCGGCTGGCGGCAGACTTTCCCGAAGCGGATGTGAGAATACCGGTGAGCGGACCTTTTTCCATTGCTGTTAGTTTGCTGAGTCTTGGTGGTCTTTTGGAGAGCGTCGCATATTCCCCTGGAGCAACGTCTGAATTCCTGAAACAGCTTGTGGAGGGACAGGTTCAGTTTTGTCAGGCCGTTGTAGACGCTGGTCTTGATGTCGCATTTTTTGAGTCCGCAGCCGCTCCGCCGCTTCTGTCGCCGAAGCATTTCCGCGAAGTTGAGCTTCCCGCGCTAACGGAAGCTATGGAACGGGTGGCGGAGGTCGTCAAGCATCCAGTGCCGTGCATAATCGGCGGGGATACAGAGCCGATTCTGGACGAGATCCTCAGCACAGGCACCGGCTATATTATATGTCCGGCAGAGACAGAAACGGATCAGGCGGCGTTTATGAAGAAATTCGGCGACCGCACGGATGTGAAGGTAAGAATCAATCTGACTCCGAATATAGTAGCATACGGCTCAAGGGAAGCTATACTGACCGAAGTAGACAGGATACTGGAACTGGCCGACGGCAGACCCAATGCCCTGCTTGGAACCGGGGCAGTTCCATACGAGACGCCAAGTGACAATATACTCCTGATAAAGGAGTATGTAAGTTAGCAGCGGGCCTTTTGTCCTCCAGGGGGAATAATCAGAACCTCACATCTTGTTTAGGTAGCAGACGTCATGAGTTTCGCTTACACGCGATGATGGAAAATACAATGCAGGCAGAATGCCTGCGCTCCCAGGGCTTACCAGCGCTGTGAAACCATTAAAGATATTATCCATGTCCTTTGTAACCGGTCTATCTGGAGCCTTAATGCCGGGGCCTGTTTTGGCCGTTACCATATCGTCTGTGATACAGTTTGGATTTATTGCCGCCGTCCTCATAATGCTGGGACACAGCATATTGGAACTGGCATTGGTAGCAGCCCTGGCATTAGGACTGAAGAACGTCCTGAAAAACAGGCTCGTTACCGGGGCTGTGGGAGTTATAGGCGGCTCTGTGCTGCTGTGGTTTGCCTATGGCATGATAACCAGCGCATACTCAGGTATGAGCGCACCTCAGGCAGTAGCGGCGGATCAGGCAAATATCACTTATCTCGGACTTGTTGGGAAAGGAGCAGTATTAAGTTTGTCCAATCCCTACTGGCTGATATGGTGGGCAACAATCGGCGTAACGTATATGATGGTGTCCATGCAAAAGAGTGCTATAGGCATCTCAATATTCTACGTAGGTCATATATCAGCCGATTTCGCGTGGTATTGCGCGGTAGCCGGCGCTCTGGTGCTGGGAAAGCAGCTATTGTCTGACCGGATATATACAGGGCTTATTATGATATGTGGTCTCTTCCTTGTATATCTGGGAGCATATTTCTTCTATTCAGGCATCAAGGGATTCATCCGACAGCCAGCCGTCGAAGGTCAGCAATCAGCCGAGTGAGCAATTATAAGAAAATACATATTTGGAGGAGAAAGCAACTTTGAAAAAGAAACTGAAATGGATTAAACTACTCGCATACGCTATATTACTTATCAGCATCGTAATCGCAACAAGCGGATGCTGACAGCTATTATCTGGATAGTTTATCCAGAATTCATATTTTATCTTTAGTTATCAGCAATCAGCTATCAGCTTTATTGCTTCACAAATAGCATCTGCTGATTGCTGAATGTTTGATACAGCAGAAGTTATAAAGGCAATTTAACCAAACCGCCGATTCCCAACAGATCATAGACATCCATACACCGGCTGAATGCGGCTTTGATCTCGTCGTTCGATGGTGAGCCGCCATCAGCAGCAACAAATTCGCCGATCTCCAGAGTCCGCGGCGCTACCATAGCAGCCATATCGGCAATATCTGCACACCTGAGAATTCCGGGAATCACCAGGTCTCCGTTTCCGCCGAAATCCTCCTGAAGCCGATACGAAACCAGTAGCTTATCTATTTGTACCTCCGCTATCCTGCCGTCGGTCGCGGCAGCTATAAGAGCCACTATCCCACTTAGCGGCGAATCTGTGGCACGGAGCGAAATATCCCGCACGTCATCTCTGGTATAGAGGTAATCTACAGCGCGGCGGACATCCCATGCCTGCATACCCTGAAACGGTCGCCCAGCCGTCACCCCAGAGAGGTATAACTGGCCGCCCTTGTCAGATTTAGTTTCACCAACCCCGCGAATGTCAATCGCCAGCACTCCTTTGCCCGCCTGAAGCGCTGATGCCACGTCCTGCGGTTCAAGACCTTCCTTGCCATTGGGATTTATGATTATCTGAACGTCGAATCCGCCCGATGTTTCACTCTGAGGATGGAAGAGCACAGCGGGTATCAAAATATCTATCTCGCTGTGAAAATAGAGCTTTTCCGCCTTAACTTCCGGCAAGTCTTCGCTTACAGAGATGTTCACCACTTCCAGAATGTGCGTATTCAATGATGATCGCTCAGGCCAACCACCCAAACAATCCACAAGTGCGGCATGAAGTCTCTGTTTTTCCACTCTCCATTTATCTTCGGACGAAATTTCTGCTCTTGGCGGAAGTTCTTCGGAAATGCGCTTGTAAATATTGATCATGGAATCGCATGGCTCAGGCAAACCGTTTTCGCACACCTTCAGGGTTGTGGCCGGGTCGTCCTCCGTGGTTATATCGCCTTCCTCAGCGTATGGCGGCTGTTTTCCCATGAGCCATCTATCAAACCACGCGTATACAGCCTCGCGCATTTCCTTATTATATCCATGTCCGCTGTAAGCGGCAAACGATGAGATTTTTGCAGGATCATAGAATCCGTATATTTTCTGCAAACGCCGTAACGCCTTACGCGCTGAATCAATACGAAAGCCATTATCCAGAACGCCATGAACCAGCAGCAGAGCGCGGGGAGCTATCAATCCACAGATGTCCACAAGATCGCCGAATTTCAGCAGACCGGGCACTGTTTCGCATGTGCAAAAGCCTTTGTGCATGTAACACTCAGCCATCTCCACCGAACACACTGGCGCGCAGGCTTTAATCCTTTCGTCCAGAGAGCTAACGTGCATGGTCTGATTGCCGCCGCCGGAAGCGCCTGTGCATCCGATCCGCTCAGGATCGACGTCATCCCGCGTGCATAGATAATCAATGGCGCGCATATTATCCCAAACCTGTACCCCCTGCACGGACATGCCTACCAAAAAGAGATTTCGGGAGCGGTGCGGACCTTCAGATTCGCGCTGATTGTATCCCACCTTGTCCAGAGAAAGTGCAACGTAACCGCGCCTGGCAAGCCCTATCATGCGCGACTCCACTTCCGGGTTGTATCGACCGTTCGACCAGTGCCCATGCGGACACAAAATGGCCGGGGCGGGAAATCTGGCCTCACCGGGAACATAAACGGCAGCAGTCACATAAAACCCGGGCCGGCTTTGATATAGCAGTTTCTCAATAGCGTAGCCATCACGCTCGATCCGTCCGGTGATTTCTGCGTTAAGTGGACATCTTTCCTCTGGAAATCCACCCAGCGACTGGATCAGACCTGCGCGAACTTTCTTGCGGCGGCGCAGCCATTCCGTTTTTTTGCTGTAGTCAAAGCGTCCCTCGGATAGCTCATCGGCAAGGCGGGTGAAATGGTTCTCTATCATTTTCTGATATGGCTGTGGCAATACGCTAAGATTCTGCATGTCCTACCTCCTTTGTGGCAAGAGCCTTCTGAATTCCTTACCAAAATCTCATGGTCGATCACGATACTGTGGAAGTGTAATAGTAAACGTTGTCCCTCTGCCTGGTTCACTTGAGACATCAATGTGTCCTTTATGTTCATCCACAACAATTTTGTGGCAGATGGGAAGCCCAAGACCTACACCAACGTTCACACCCTTTGTCGTAAATCCGGGATCAAAGATTCTATTCATATATTCTGCTGGGATACCTCTACCTGTATCACTCACTGTAATTCTGACATGCTCCCCTTGAGCAGCGGTACTGATATTGATTTCTCCCTCTCCATCTATGGCTTCAGAAGCATTTTTCAGCAAGATCATGATAACCTGATTTAGACTACTTGGTGAGCAGTAGATTTTCGGGAGGTCGCTGTAGTCTTTCGTAACCTTGATCTGGTCTGAGAGATCCGACTCCATCAGGGCAATGACGTTATCCATACCTTCGTGAATATCAGCAATCTGCCACTCCGCTTCATCAAGCTTGACAAAACGCTGCAAATTGACAACTACCTTTGCGATATTCTCTGCGGCATTTTGATTTACCCTGTGCATATCTTCCAACACAGCAAGTGTCTTTGCCAGTTCTTTATCAATTTCCACTTTCTGCGAGTATTTTTCACTCAATATCGTCCTGATTCTGCTCACAGCATGCCGGGAAATATCGTTGTTGCTTGAGATGGCTCCTATCGGGTTGTTCATTTGATGAGCCAGTCCCGCCACCAACTCACGCAATGCTCTCATTTTCGCCGCCTGGATGCGCTCGGTCTCTTCTTTATGCTCGGTGATGTCCACCACGAAAATTATGCTTCTCCGCGTTGCAGGCATCACGCTGGCCGTTATCAGACAATCTCTAATCTCTCCATTTCTGTTAATAAGCTGACCTTCACAATTCTTCGGCGCAGCATCTGGATCCATCTCTCGCAGATTGCTATAGTGCATCATTTTTTCCATACTATCCTTTAAAACAAACTCAGTCCAGCTCTTCTTGCCCTCGATCTCTTCTCTGGAGTAACCGGAGAGCTTCTCGAACTCTGCATTTGCCAGGAATACCGTTGTGTCCTCCTCAACAATTATCGCCGCGCTTCCAGTAGTTTCAAAAATGGTTCTATACATTTCTTCAGATTCACGCAACGCCACTTCCGCCCGTTTGCGCTCAGTGATGTCATTTCCATACGCATAAATATATCCAGCATCCGCTGAGGGCAAAAACGAAACTAAGAATATCCGCTTTCCGCATACCACCTCCGTGTCTTTGCTATTTCCCGAACCGAGAGCATCCGAAACGAATCCGCGCCAGTTATCAGGTAACCGCTGCCCTACCTGACAGTCCCAGGCTTTGAGCAATGGCTCGCTCCCATCGTTAGCATAGATAATAGTTCCATCCGCTGTAATGCGCAGAACAGGATTTGGGTTCTCGACTGGAAACCTCGCCAGTACCTCGATCTCTTCCGAGCGAATATTCTTTTCACCCATTTTTCAGTCACCTATTTAGTGGTTTGATCGGCAAATCCCTCCCTGTATTCGTAGGGACACGATGCCGTGTGACAAGGGCGAATACAAGATTCGCCCCTACATCAGTAAGCGATACTTATTTACCGATTGAACCATTTAGTGGTTTAATCGGTAAGTTCGTGCTGCTAAAATATCTGTAGGGGCACGCTGCGCGTGCCCAGGGCGCAATATATTGCGCCCCTGCTAATAATCCCTACCGTTGAGACTGCGAACAACGGATGCCTGCCAGTCTTCGAAAGCCAACTTCATTGATTCCACCAGATCGGAATACTGAGAGGCCAAATCTTTCTCTTCATCGGGATCTTCGGCCAGATTGTATAACTCGAAACTCACATCTCCCTCATCGTTCTTATTCTCTTTGCGGTGCAGTTTCCACGGCCAATCGAGCCAGGCTGCATGGCCGGGGAAAGTATCTTCCGGATACTCTTTATCCAGTTTGCCAGCGTCCAACCGCAGAAGCGATGGCTCGTCAGGTTCATTGCCAGCCTTCTGGGCTTCCAGAAGTTCTGTCATCCACTTATGGCTGGGGACACCGATGCCACTAATGGGGTAATCCCAGAAACCCATTGGTGTGGATCGGGAATCCACTGTCCCATCAAGAAGCGGCAGAAGGCCGATTCCGTCCAGAGGAGGCTGGTAATCCAACTGCACATCGGCAATCTGGAGCAGCGTGGGATATATGTCTGACGTGTTGCAGGGGGCATTCGTTAACAGCGGGTTCGGCAAACGCGCAGGCCATTCAAGAATCGCAGGAACGCGTAGACCGCCTTCGTAGATAGAGCCTTTGTGCCCTCGACCACCTGTGACGCCAATATCGCGAAGACCCCCGTTGTCGCTGCAATACCACAGGATGGTGTTCTCATGGATCTTGAGAGAACGCAACTCCTGACGAAGCTTGCCGAAGGCGCGGTCCATAGCGGTGATCTCGCCATAGAAATGCTGTAGCTTCTCAGGTTGGTCGCTGTAAAGAGCTAAATCCTCTGAAATTGCCCTGTGGGGTTGGTGGGGAGAACCGAACCACACAACGGCAAGGAAGGGCTGCGAGGAGTCACAGTGCTTGCGGATAAACTCAATGGCTGCGTCAACGGTAACCATTGAGCTTTCTCCCTGAGTTTGAACGGCAACCCCTTCGCGGCTGAGGATGGGGTCATTATCGTAGAAGTTCGGAGCGGAAAGCCATTCATCAAAGCCCTTGGCGCCAGGATTTACGGGACTGCCTTTGCGCACGGAGCCGAGATGCCATTTCCCGAAATGTCCTGTGACGTATCCCGCAGTCTTGAGAGCTTCAGCGATAGTGACTTCCTGCGGTCGGAGTGTGTGACCCCATTTGAAGCACCCAAAACGGTTTGGGTGTCGGCCTGTCATGACACTCCCGCGGGTGGGTGAGCAAACCGGCGCAGCAGCGTAGAAGTGGTCGAATCGCAATCCAGTAGCAGCCATATCATCGAAATTGGGGGTATTAAGCACCGGATGACCGTAGTAGGCCATGTCCCCCCAACCCTGGTCATCGGCCATGCACAGGACTATGTTAGGTTTCCTGGTAGAGGAACTGTCTGAAGAGCGAACAGCTCCTCCTGCTGCAAGACCAACGCCCACAGCGATGGTCTTCAGAAACTCTCGGCGATCTATCTGCATTGAACTGCTCCTTTCCAGCGAAAACATCCACTATTTGGAAATCTCAAATCCAGAACCCAGTCCTGCTGATCCGGGGGTGTGTAACTATGTGCTAAATGACTTCTCAAGGTAACTATTCACCTTCTTTCATGCGAGCGTCTCCATTCATAGGTGGGACACACTCGGATTGTCATTCCAGCGAAGGCTGGAATCCAGTGGTTACAGATATGTATTGCGTATATATATCTGTGATGAGCTGGTAAAATGACTGGATTCCAGCCTTCGCTGGAATGACAAATGACTTATCCACTTACTGATAACCGACAAAGGTGAATAGTTACTTCTCAAAAACTCCGAAACGCTGGACTTCCTCCATTTTGAGCACTTTCTTCTCCTCAATGTGATGCTGAACCGGACGAGACAGAGGCGAAAAGCTTCTCCAGAAAGATAGGCCGATGTTCATCCCACGACTCGTAGCATCGGCTCGTTCGCACAGCCACCATATCCAGCGATGGGATCACATACGCCCAGTTCATCCCTGAGCCGCCAGTTCTGAACATATCCGCAGGATACTGGCTTCCGAAAAATCCATCCACGTTAGACCTGATATTTGGATACGGCGAAGCCGTGAATTTCTTCAGCCACGAAGCGGGGAAGATCTGTCTGTCATCCCATCGGCCTTCCTTCAGCATAAGATACGCTAATCTCGCATAATCCCTGGTAGTCATGCGCGGGCCTGTTTGTCCCGAACAGGCCCAGTAATAATCGCCCATACCGGCAGGATGCATGTATGAGACCTCACCAAAACCGATAGGCTTCAGGATTTTCTTCCACAGGTAATCCTTCGCCAGCATCTCCGTAGCGTTTCGGAATATCAGGGTCAGATGGTTATAAGGGACGCTCCCGTAATCGGATTTGCTCCCCGGATCGAAACATAGGGATGCTGATTCGGGGTAATTCGCATCCCGTCCCACTGTATACGTCTGGAAATTCCAGTCCTCTCCCTGGCGTGTATCGCCCACCGATTCCGGGAGAATTCCAGACGTATGCTGGAATATATGCTCAAAAGTAATCTCGCTTTTGCGCGTATCGGATAGCGGGAGGCCTTCTGGCAGCCACCGCGGGTCGTATACTTTGCTCTCAGCGCTGAACCGGGGATCTTCTCTGGCCAGAATACCAAAGAGGAACATAGCCCAGGCCTTACCGTTGGATGAGATATAGTTGATAAATGTCTGAGCATCAGGCCCCTCATACCATTCGCCCACGATCCAGCCATCTTTGATCACAATACATCCCTTTATTCCGGAATGGCTATGCAGTGACAGATTATATTTGCCAAACTCCTCCAGTTTGGCAGAATCCAAACCCAAAGAGCTGACAAAATCCGGATCGGTATTCTTGCGCCAGCCGGTTCCTGATTCCGATGAAGGGAAATAATCCGAACCAGCGGCGCAATAGGCAGATGATACTACGAGAGCAGACAGCAAACTCGTCGCTATGGAATTAAAACTACTCATCATATTGTTCCTTTAGTTTCTGGCCTTAGAGCCTATCCGAAAACCTGGTTTCGATACGGCTACGCCTACTCAATCCACTCAACCGACGGTTTTCGGATAGGCTCTTAACGCCAACGGCGCCTATAAGTAAAATTCAGTAGGGTAAGGACAGTTCGTCACCGATAATTTGACAGCATTCAGCATATAAATACTAACCCAGCTTCCCAATACGCTCAAGTCCGTCAGCAACATCGCCCAAGCCTAATTCCTCCAGCCTGGCTCGTGTGGGATATCCGTTGGTAATATCCCATCCACTCAATTCGTAGTATTTATCCAGAAGTGGTATGAACTTCTCACGATCCAGCAGGACGCCATCGTCTTTGCCGGGATACATGAACCCATCAATTGTAGATTCATCCACAGCCCGATCGCGCCCGAAGTTCCTCACGTCAATAGCTCGAAGCTGGTTCCAGATGCGCTCCCCTGCACAGTCAAGTTCTCCTTCGCTAATGTCATAGCCGGTACAGGCAGAGAGGAGCTTGGACATGAAGCCTGTGTCGGCTGCTCCATCTTCGTTCGCCACACTGAAGATGCGCGTGTGTTCACGGTCGCACAGGATCAACGAGTCCACGATCATGCCGTGATGACTATGCCATATAGCTGGTATCGCCCTGAGTTCTGGCCGATCATAGCCAAGTCCCGGAGTGCATATATCCGGATCGCCATACGCCCTGGCGCATATATCACGCACTTTTTCCAGCGGGAAAGGACCTTCGTGCGCGCCACTCTTGGGCAGATAATGCTGAACATGCTCGGTCCACTGATGTGTGGAATCGTTGGCTGGGTCTCTTGTGTCGATGCACCATTGCAGAACCGGCGGCAGCCACCACGGCCAGCGTATTCCGCCACCTGGCCCCCAGTGTCCAGCCCAGTGCTCAGTCTGGCCACAGTGGCGCGGATAGATGTGGTCAAGAAATGGTACCCCCTCACCGTTAAAAAGCCTGTAAGCCGCATAGCAGGCTCCATCGGCCAGAGCATCGCCCAACTCATCTTCGCGAAAAGCTATCTTATGTAACAGCATATTTAGGTACTCTGACGTGGAGGGTTCGCTGTCTCTCATATAGTTAATCGGCTCATCTGAAACCGGGATGTCTATACCGTCGATCTTGTCGATCAGGCCATGCTGTTTGCACATTTGCAGCCACGGAATTATCCCGAAGCTAATCTCCCAGCCATTCAGGCCATAATCGCTGGTAATCGCTCTTCCCACAGCGTCTACTGAAGATGACCTTCCCATGTAGCCCCAGCATTGTCGCGCTACGCTGGGTGCGCTCATTCCATCTGTGCTTTGCACGTTTTCATAAAGTGTGTGGGCGCAGCGTGTCGCGCAGAAACCGCATTTGCGCCGGCGGTACACATTCCCCGAACGATCCATCTGTATATTTGGCCGGCTAGTATCCTGTGGACGCGCGTCACCGCCTCTGCGACGACGACCGCGGCGCCATGGAGCTCTCACAGCTTCTCGGGTGTTAGATACGCACAGATCGAGAAACTCCTTCGGCCTGGCGATCTTGACGCCCATAGTTCCATTTACGGCGATGGCCTTGAGGTTCTTGGATCCCATGACGCCGCCATAGCCACCCTGACCAGCGGCATTGCCCGTTTCAGTTTGTATAACGGCAATCCTGGAGAGGCGTTCACCAGCCTGACCACAGGAGATAACTCTTGTTCCAGTCCCATGTATAGTTCGCAAAGCCTGCGTTGCCCCGAAAGTGCCTCTACCCCATATTTTGTCAGCATCACGTATCTCCACCTGTCCATCGTGGATCCACAGGTAGACGGGATTCTCAGCCTTGCCCTGGACTATGATGCCGTCGTAGCCGCAATATTTTAGTTCCGGCCCCCAATGGCCTCCCATGCCTGACCGGGAGAAAATTGAGGGACGCTGCTGCGGGGCGATGCCCAGTACCTCTACACGCCCTGCCCCCGATGCCAGCGTTCCGGTCAACGGCCCTACCATGACGAACAGCATATTCTCTGGATCAAAGGCGTCAACTCCGGGGGACAGCTCTTCCCATGCGATTCGAGATGCGATTCCAACACCGCCTATGAAATCGGGTATATATTTAGCGGTATCAACGGTGGAAACTTCACCCGACGATAGATCAACTCTAAGTATCCTGCCGGTCCAACCATAGATTTCGCTCATGTTATTTGCTCCTCTCTTCGGCAGGGGCAAACTTGAGGGCATTGCCGGGGCAAATCTCCACACATATAGGCCCTTCCGCCCTATCGCGGCACAGATCGCACTTGAAATGGACAGATTTCCCATCCAGCTTCTTAGAGCTTATGACAGCTCGCTCCGGCGTCAACGGGCAGGCTTTCACGCACGCTCCGCAGTTTCTGCACTTTTCAGGGTCAATATAGCGAGCACCGGTAGCTTCATCAATAAGAATTGCCGATTCATCCCAGAGGGAAGCGCAGGCGTAATAGCAGGCAGGCCAATCGCACTGCTTACATACGGTAATCGTGGGAGCGCCTGGAACAAAATCGTTAAACTCGATGCGAATGCGCGACAGACTAGGGTTGCATTCATCTTCATGATACAATGAACAGGCGACCTCGCACTCTCTACAGGCCAGACAGAGATTTTCATCTACCTCTATCACACCAGAACGCCGCAGCTTTGGAGCTTGCTGAACAGTTTTTCCAGTTTCGATGGAATCAGACACCATTACATATTTCCTTTCCAAAAATCCAGTCAATTATTGAAATATAGTTCGTAGATGCTATGAGGATAGCATAGTTTGGCTTCATCCGCAACAGCGCTATTTGGCTGATTCACTATTGGTTTTTGCTGGACTCTGTAGAAAGCTGCATTATGTAGGCAAAATCATAAGGTGGTACACAGGAGGAATCCATGCCAAAATCCCATTTAACTAAATGCTTGACATATTATTATCGCAATGCTACTATTATCTCACAATAGATATACCAGCGATGGAAGGTATATCACCTGGCGCTGGCAAATTGCTGGATATAAATGAAAAAGGTGGCAAGTAGGCACTAGCCAACCGAAGCAGGGGAGATGGCGTTATCTCCAAGCTATTCTAGCACCCGGCGTCTTAGACTTATCCAGATTTTCACTAATTCATAAATAACAGATTTGTCTTTGATAGGCGAAATACGGGGCATCTGTCTAATGATCCGGTATATTACCTTGCTTTTTCCTCGCCTCGTGATATATATCACAATATCGTGTCATAAAAGCAGGTGATAGACCAGTTCAGGAATCATCCGGGTAACATCAATACTCACAAGGGGCAGATATAATGAAGCTATCTACCAAAGGTCGATATGGAACACGTTTCATGCTGGATCTGGCTTTGCACTATGGAGAAGGGCCTATCCCCCTAAAAGATATTGCGGAACGTCAGGAGATCTCAGAGAAATATCTGTGGAATCTGATAGGCCCTCTCAAAACAACAGGCCTGATAAACTCGTTCAGCGGCTCTCATGGCGGATATTCTATCTCCAAGCCGCCCTCAGAGATAAACCTGGAAGATATAGTCCACGCAGTGGAGGGATCCTTGTGTCTGGTAGAGTGCGTTAGGAATCCCTCAATTTGTGAACGTGCTTCAGCTTGTGTCACCCGAGACATCTGGAGTGAGGCAACAGATAAGATATTGGAAACTTTCAGGTCCATAACGTTGGCGGATATGATTCAAAGACAGAAGGAAAAAAGTTAGGGCTTGTTATACTCTTGGCGACAGGCTCCTTTTGTCCATGCTTTAGTAGTCTGCGATGGAGTCATCCTTCAATCGGTTGTCGGGCCATCGGAACTGACCTGACGACTCAGATCCTACCTCAACCGCCTTCTGTTCGTCGATCTCAACTCCCAAACCCGGGCCTTCCGGCAGCGACACATAGCCTTCCTCGTCCATTTCCCAGGTCTTGCGAGCAACACCGTCGGGCAGGACATTCTGATAACCTTCATGGATCAGGAAGAATGGGATGGACGCAGCCACGTGCAGGCTGGCGGTGAGTCCCAGATAGGACATGGTGCAGTGCGGAGCTAGCGGTACATGGTGCGCTTCGGCGAGGGCAGCGATTTTTTTCATCTGGCTGATGCCGCCACCGTGCCCACAGTCCGGCTGAAAAATATCAATCACCTGCGCTTCCAGTATCTCCCGCGCTTCCCAGATAGTGCGATCCCGCTCACCAGTTGCAAGAGGAACAGGGACAGATTCACGGATTTTGCGCATCACCTCAATATTTCCGGGAACCCACGCTTCTTCCAGAAATAGCAAATCGTCCGGCTTCAGATAACCGGCAAACTGCTTTACAATAGGCGGGGGCAGGCAACTGTGTGCGTCCACCATCACCGCGCCGTCAGCGCCGACCTTTTCGCGCGCTTTGCGTATCCGCTGGAGCAGATCCTCGATATCCGCGGGAGTGCCTGCAAATGGTTTGGGGCCTCCTGGGCCGATCTTAATGGCTTTAGGGCTGGGGTACATCCAGATTTTGTCCCGGCAAGGGCCACCAAGCAGTCGGTAGACCGGCACGCCGTAGAGCTTGCCAGCGATGTCCCAGAGCGCCATGTCAATGGCGGAGATGGTGTGTATCATCAGACCGCCGCCGCGCAGATTGCGATGCGCTCGGAAAAGACGCTGCCAGTGATGCTCGATGCGCGTAGGATTCTCACCGATGATAAGCTGTCCCAGTGATTCCGCCAGCGCGCAGGCGATGTTGGTCTCCATGTTGTTGATCTCACCCCAGCCGGTCACGCCCATGTTCGTTTCGATTTTGACGTATGCCTTCCTGCCGATGGGGATAGTATGTAACGCGGTGACGCGAATCTGCGATCCTCTATCTTCGATTTCTTTTGTTTCGTAAGCCATTCTATATCTCCTGCACCTTTCTGGGAGCGCAGGCATCTTGCCTGCATTTTCTGCGCTTTTCTGTGAAATTCTGTGGCTAATAATATTGAGAACTATTTCGCTCAAGCTTTTCTGCAATGCAGGCAAGATGCCTGCGCTCCCAGCAGTTCGTCACTCCTTAGCCCTCAGAACGGACAGCGTCGATCAATCCCTTCAGATAGCCTATGGCAAAAAGCCGCGCAAGACCGCTATCATCCGGATGCTCGGCATCGCCCATCCGGGGATAGTGATCCGGACGACATACCCACTTATAGTTGATGTCGCGATACGCTCGCATACATTCAGCCATATCGGTCTTCCCATTGTCGTGGAACGTTTCTGCAAAATTATCAGGCGTGCCTCGCACATCGCGGAAATGGACGAAAAATATCTTCTTCTGTTCCCCGAAATGGCGAATAGCGCCGGGCAAATCGTCGGTCATCAGGGTGAAATTGCCCTGACAGAGGGCTATCCCATTCACAGGACTTGGGACGAGGTCAATGAGCTTCTGGTAATTCTCTATACTGCTCATGATTCGAGCGACCCCCCGGATAGGCGATAGAGGTGGGTCGTCAGGGTGCATGGCCAGCATGACGTTGGCCTCTTCAGCGACTGGCACCACGCGCTCCAGAAAATACTTGAGGCTGTCCCACTGCTGCTCCTCCGTGATGACTCCGTACTCGGTCAGAGAATCGTCCATTTGTCTATGATCATAGCCGGTCACCTGAGCGCCGGCGCGTGCGGGGATCGTGCGGGACGTCCGAAGTACCATGAGAATTGGCATCCACGCGGGACACCACACCGGAATTCCCACCGCTCCCATGTTCCGGATAAGTTCGCAGACCACCTCGATCTCCTCATCGCGTCCCGGCAAGCCCAGTTTTGCTTTCTCCATTGGAGGCCGGGTTTCGATTACCTCCAGCTTGAATCCTGCGGCCTCGTATGATGCTTTTGCACGGGCAAGCGATGTACGGCTCCAGGGCTGTTGCTCCTTGTCGGCGTCCGGTTTTGGATTGAGACCAAAACCGGAAACCGCACGATCAATGCCACATTGTCTGGCCAATACTCCCATTGCACCGGGGTTCGGACTGAGCGATAAAGCAATTTTCATCATTTTAAGCTTCCTCCTTTTCAAAATATGCACTGTAGAATTTTTTCACCGCAGAGGCGCAGAGAGCGCAGAGAAAAAAAGGAAGGGAAATATAAAATCCCTATTTCTCCGTCCTCTCTGCGATCTCTGCGTCTCTGCGGTGAGTTTCATTTATCTCCAATCATCAATAGAGACACTTTTCCCATAGCCGCAGCCCATAATCCGCCAGTATCCATTAGTTTCTCCGCCGACTACGACCACGTGGATCTGGCTGAGTTTATACACGTTTATCAATTCGTCGTCGGCAGCTTTAAGCATTGTCGCGTATGGCTCTTCGCCGTTCAGCGCCCTGGGATAGATGTAATTCTGAACCAGTTGGTAATCCCAGTATTCACCAGCCGGCATTACAGCGTTGTCGTAAACCCACTGGATCAGCTTTTCTTTGGTGTCGAATCCACCTCTGTCTATAAACTGTCTCGCGGTTATTGGATCCAGCACGAACGTAGGCGCGAGGCGAGGATTCATGCCGCGCAGCATACTCCTGACGTGTTCGATCCAGTGTTTCTCTCTCAGACCCAGGTTGTAAGAGGTAGAACGAACGCCGCCGAACACGCTCACGACGCTGTCTTCCGGCTTAAAGCCATGCTGCACGTGGAATGGCCTCCAGGGGCTTCTCTCTTCATTCTCCGCAAAGGTAATGCTGTTATAAGCATAGTTGTTCCCCTGCGAGCCGAGGTATGTCTTCCCCGGCACTGATCCGCCCTGTAAATTCTGGGACAGCAGGCCATAGGCTCTCCCGATGGTGGCGTTAGCATGGTTATATGGCCCCAATGCCCCGGTTCCCCAGTTCATCTTTATCTCATGCCGGATTGGGCCATTGATCACCACCATGTTGGCGCTTGAGCTTGTGGTACTGCCTCGCGCTGATTGCTGTGTCGATGCCAGCGCCAGTATCACCGGGAAGTATTCAGGCTTGGCCCCAGCCATCACCGCGTTGATGGCAATCTTTTCAACTGTATACTCCCAGGCTTCGCGCGTTCCCGTTGGACGCAGCCTCCCCACCACCTCGTCCGGACTGTGACTGGTTCCGGCCAGCATATCCGCAACTCTCTCCTCGGTGGGAAGCACTACCGGGAGTTTGTCTGTCCAGTCATTCTCAAGGAAAAGGCGATGCAGGTTGTCCTCAATATCAGGCTCAACAAATTTGGGAGTAGATCTGTCAAAGCTAACTTTCTTCTTGTCCTCTTTGCTGAGTGGTTTGGTTAGAGCCTCAATAACCTCTTCCATGACAGGTCTGCCGGTTATGGGGTCTTTCCCATCCACGTAAGCCCGCAACTCCGCAGGCGATTTGCCCATCACCGGCATGGGCACAAAAACGAACCTCTGACGCGGCATCCCCTTCGCGTATGCCACCTGCCTCACTGCCGGTTCAAAGACTTCCGTCTGCATGGATGCCGTAGGTATTCCATCCTCACTCTCTATCCTGATGCAATGCACGGCGACCGCCGGCGCGCATGTGCTTCAGTGCCCGGTGCCAAGTATCACCGCGTCTGCCTTTTGCCTGAGTTCCTCGAATAGTTCGGGATCATCTTGTGTATAAACGCCGGACTTGCGGACAAAAACCGCGTTGACCTGAGGCATACGTTCCTTAAACCAGTTGTGCATCTGCTGAAGAAATATATCGCCGTCGTCAAAGCGACAGTCCACAAGATATACAGTTTTTCCATCCAGACTATCCAGACGCGGCGCCATCCCCAACTGCTCTATCTTAGGCGGATAGCCCATAGGGTTCATCACCACAATTTTCTGCATGATTCATTCCTTTCGATAATGAGGAGAGTGAAGAGTAACAAGTGATGAGTGATGAGTTCTTGCTTCTCTTTACTCATCACTCTTTACTCGTCACTTGTCACTCGTCACTCTCCGTCACTCATCACTTGTCACTCTCCATTCGCGCAATTAGCGGTTAAATTCTTCAGAGCATTCTATCACTGTTTTATTCTCAGATCAACGATAAACTCACCGGATATTTGGCGTTCTCGGACATAAAATGCGGGGTTGATTTCTATATGGGTACATGCTAAGATAGGAAAGCGGACAGGAAAATGACTGCTGTCGAAACGTCATATTGCCAGCGACGATATTCGCCAGCAGTTAATGTATATTGGTGGCGTATGAGATTATGCAGGCAAGATGCCTGCGCTCCCAGGTTGATGTTTGTATGAAAAATCGGGACGATAGCAAGTAGGGATGCAGTGTTATTGTTCCGCGTCTAACTATACAAGGAGAGTAGCTATATGGAGAGATTTGCACCACTGAACCTCACGCGAGAGGAACTTATTGAATTCACACCGGAATGGAAAGGCGAGCGCTTTGATGATGGCCGTCCAAGGGTGCCCGATGACATCGTCCAGCGGATGAGGAATACGACATTAACCCAGGCGTGGGGCATCCTGCGCGGCGAGAAGTATCACTGGCAGTTCGAGGGAAACTGGATGTGCTCCCAACCGGGCAAGACCCTGGTTGGCAGAGCAGTGACAGCGGTCTATATGCCCGGACGGGAGGAACTCAAGACGCTCATAGCCGATAAGGCGCACGCTGCGGGCTGCATTGGTGGTCAGGTGTCGTGGCCCATCGACACGCTGGTGCAGGGCGACGTTTACGTGGCCGATGTGATGGGCAAGATCGCAGACGGCCCCGTCATCGGGGACAACCTCTCCACATCCATCTATGCCAAGACCGGAAATGGCGTCGTACATGATGCCGCTGTGCGCGATCTCGAGGGAATCCGCGAGCTTGATGGGTTCGTGGCCTTTTACAGGGGGTATCATCCCACGGCGGCAAGTCCTACAATAATGCTTATGGGCATCAACACGCCGGTGCGCATTGGCAGCGTGACCGTAATGCCGGGGGACGTGGTTCTGGGCAAGAGCGACGGGGTGGTCTTTATCCCGCCGCACCTGGCTGAGAAGGTGGTAGTTACGTCCGAGATCATCCGCCTCAGAGATGACTTTGGGAAGCTCTGCCTGAAGGAAGGTAAGTATACCCCCGGCGAGATCGACCGACGCTGGGAACAGCACATCGAAGATGACTTCTCCCAATGGCTCCAGGATCACATGGATGAACTACCGGTGCCGAAGGAGACGATCCAGAACTTTCTGTCCAAGCGTACCTGGTGATAGAAGTTGACAATCTCATCTGTTTGGGGTAATATTGTGTCCATATTCTGAGTCATACCATATTCACAAGCAAATTGGAGGTCGCTATGTCTGAATATCGAGTTGGAATCGTCGGCTGCGGCGGTATATCTCGCGTGCATGCCAGAGCATACCAGATGACGGAGAACACTGAAATAGTCTGCTGTGCGGACATCAAGGAGGAAGCTGTAAACAAGTTCGGCGAGGAATACGGCATACCCGAAAGCTCCCGCTATCTGAATCACAAGGATATGCTGGAGGCCGAGAAGCTGGACATTATTAGCGTCTGCACCTGGCACGATCCACACTCGCCTATCACTGTCGATGCCTGCAAGGCAGGCGTGAAAGGTGTGTTGTGCGAAAAGCCTATGGCTACAAGCCTGGGCGCTGCCGATGCCATGCTGGAAGCGGCTGCCGAAAGCGGCACCAAGATCGCTATTGGTCATCAGGGACGCTTCAGGTCGACAAGTGTGACCGCCCGGGACCTGGTTCTCGCTGGAGCAATCGGTCAGCCCACAGCCGCGTTCCGGAGTTCCGGCGGCGGCTTGCTCAATAACGGTACGCACGCCATCGACGGTGTCCGCTTCATTCTGGGAGATCCGAAAGCTGAGTGGGTCATGGGACAGGCCTCCCGGCACACGGACAGATGGGAGCGCAGAGTGCGTATCGAGGACTGCTGCATGGGTCTGGTGTGCTTCGAGGGCGGGATGCGGTTTATAATGGAAAGCGACATGCCTGGGCCGGAACTCTCCGGACCAAGTATATACGGCACTGAAGGAGCCATAAGGGTTGGCAAAGGCGCCGTGTACCTCATGAATGGCGATAAGGCTGGATGGCAGGAGATCAAGGCAGGCCAACCCGTAGAAAAGCCTGAAGATGTTGCTATGCAGGCGGGCTGGTCGGCTCCGGCAGAGGCGTCTCCTACACAGGTGGCTGAACTCATCGCCTGGTTCGAGGGTCGGATCGATGAGCATCGGGGAGCCGCGCGCCACGGCCGCGCTACTATGGAGATTATGATGGCGATATACGAATCCCTGCGAACTCAAAACGTCGTGAAACTGCCCCTGCAAACTAAAGAGTCTCCACTGGAACTCATGATCGACGACGGTACGCTCAAGGTCACCAAGCCCGGCAAATACGATATTCGAGCGCCGTTTTAGGTAAGCTATCAGCTATCAGCTATCAGCTATCAGCCAAACATGGAGTTTTCTCTTCCAAAAGGCCGGGACAGGAATGTCCCGGCTATCGTGATGGGGAAATGACCAAACATCCGATAGACGGGACTTTCCAGTCCCGACTCAAATCAGCTTTCAGCTTTGGCTGCCAGTTGGTTGCTGATGGCTACAGGAGGATGAATTGGAGAGGACGAAAACGGAGATTACTTTTCTCGGTACAGCTACAGTTGTTCCTGACGCCGGGCATGACACCGCTAGTTTCCTTATCAACGGACGGCATCTGGTTGATACAGGCTGGTACGCGGCTATCAAGATGCTCAGTTATGGCTTCAACCCGATGGATCTGGATACGGTTTTTATAAGCCACTGCCACCATGACCATTATATCGGGCTTCCGCACATCCTGTTTTACCTGCGCATGCGCAACAAAGAGCGTCCCGGACGACCGCCTCTCAAGGTGATAGGGCCGGCGGAGGACATTCAGCGGGTGGTGGATTTAGCCCGGTCATTCCTGCAAACGGATCGATTTCCGGGCGTGGAGTGCCTTCCGGAAGTCTTTCCCCTCACTCCCGGAGAATCGCTGGAACTGGCCGGACTTCACGTGGATACCTGTGAGACAATACATCCGGTGCAGGGGTTGTGCTACAGGTTCACCGACAAAAAGACGCAGGCATCATTCGTATACACGGGAGATACAGCTTATCACCCACCCATTGCCGATCTAGCGCAAGGGGCATCACTGCTCATTCATGAGGCATCATACGGCGCAAACTCCCGCACCAGTCCCGACTCCTGGGGACATTGCGGCGCTCCGGACGCAGCGAGGATTGCTAAAGTCGCTGAAGTCAGGCAGTTGGCGCTGATCCACTGTGCGAAACCACTCGCTCAAAAGGCTGTAGCGGCGGCTCAACAGATCTTTCCAAATACGTTCCTGCCAGAGGATGGACAGACATTGGAAATACCAGGATAGCATACTGTCAAAAAAAATAACCGATAAAGAAGCGCTGGAACGACTAAAGAAGCACTGGAACGACTATTTACCTAAACAGCAGGATTACATGGGTAAAGACTACCTTATACCCATAGACACAAATTTATATGCCCCGTCGCTTTGACCTGTTATACTGGCGCAATGCTAACAAGGCGAGCCGCTCACTGGCGAACAATGGGCGGAATGCTGCTTTATCACCTTTGACCTTTGGCGGTACAAACAGCCATAAGAGGAGGTATGCACTTGGCTTGCTCTTATTATCGAGAACCAAAAATAGGCGAACTGATCGGCTACTGCAATGATGGTCTCGCAAAGATACCCAGTAGGACACATGAGGATTGCATGTGTCGTTCGGCAGCAGGAATCTATGCTGGCTTCTGTCCCATTTACTCAAAGTTCCAGAAGAAGGAGCTAAACAGACAGAAGGGCAGTATATTCAGGCGCATGTTCCTGAACGGTTACAGTGAGCATGAGCACGACAGCGACTCTGTGACTAAAGACACAGCCGTTGAGGAAACACGCGAGGAAGTACCAGTCGGATAGGTTTTTATCTCCTCCCGCTGGCCTCCCTTCTTCTCCTTCTCGTAGCTTCCCTTCTCTCCAGCATTAGCTTTTTGAACTTCTCCGGCCGTTGGGGCGGCAGCTTCGCGCCCAGATTTTTGAGCATCTCTCCCATCTTCTGACGGGTGTGATCAGTGCCATATTCCAGATAGATCACCCGCTGAGAAGAGCCTATAAGCTCATCCGTCAGTCTTCTGTCACCCTTCACATACTCCAGAAGCATTGCTATGACCCTGTCAGCTTCTTCAGGTGAGCAGTCTCTCTGGATCAGCTTCCGAATCCCTTCCTCCCTGATGGTCTCATCCGTGGGCGAGTATCCGGGAAGTATCTCGTTACCATTCTAAATGGGATGGGTATCAATTGTGATTTGACGAAGACGCCTAACAGTGGTACAATATGCACCAACGGCGTGGAGAAGACCGGAAAGCCGGAAAGCCAGAAAGCCGGAAAGCTAGAAGACCGGAAAGCCGGAAAACCAGAAGGCCGGAAAGCTAGAAGGCCGGAAAGCCAGAAGGCTGGAAGGCTAGAAGCCATAGGCAGTGAGGCGAATAGGAGCGAATAATGATTTCAGAAGAAGCGTTGATGAGGCTTTCAAAGCAAGGGATTGCACTTAAGGAAGTTAGACAGTGGAAAGTTCGTGATGGCATTACTCCCAAAATCTCCCATGATGAGGCTGGCGGCGAAGGTCGGTTGATGGTGACCTCGAACGGAAGCGCGGGATGCTACGGTGGCTGGGAGCTTGTGTATGAGGTGGAGGAATGGACATATTTCACCTTCCGCGTCCGCGTCTCGTTTACTGATCTCAAGCGGGGTATGGATTCTGTATCGGCGGAGGCCTTCTGGCGTGATGAGAATGGGCAGCAGGTGGACTGGGATCCTGTGTTTCCTGTGGGCAAAGAGGGCGACACGGTGATGATGGAAAAGCCGCTGGTACGACCGGACGGGGCGAAGCAACTGGCAGTCCGAATAGGCATCCGATGGTCTGAGACCGGAACCATGCGGTGGAGCTGCCCTGAACTTACGAAAGCCGATCCGCCAGTGCCGCGCCTGATAAGGCTTGGCGCTGCATCCGCGAAACCATCCAGAGGTGAGAGCATAGAGAAGAATTGTTAGTTCTTCAGCAACGAATGTCGAAAAGCAGGTGAGGAAGGGATCGATCTGGTGTGTCTGCCGGAGGTGATTCTCAGCGCCAATCTGCCCAGAAAAGACCCGTATGAGGTCGCAGTAGAGGTGCCGGGACCGCATATAGAGCCGTTTCAGGAAGTGGCGAGGAAATACGGCATGGGGATATGCTTCTCCGTCCACGAGAAGAGCAACGAACTGGTTCACAATACGGCCGTGTTAATAGGACGAGAAGGGCAACTGATAGGGAAATACCGCAAAGTCCATCTCGCCAGCGGCGAGCCGAGAAGCGGCGTTACGCCGGGTCATGAGTTCCCGGTATTCGACTTCGATGGGATCACGGTGGGGATGAATATCTGTATGGATTCATCGGCAATGGAATCGGCGCGGGCGATAGCGCGTCAGGGTGCGGAAGTCCTGCTTCTTCCCATCATGGGCGACCATAGAGCCAGCCGGTGGGATAAGGGCAGACCGCAGTTTGACTTTGAGAAGTGGCTGCTCATCCAGCGAATGAGGGCTATGGATAATCACATATATCTGGTGGCGACACGGAATAACAGCGTGGGCAGCGGCGTCTTCTCTCCGTGGGGTGAAGCGCTGGTGGTGAACGGCGGCGATAGACCCATCCTGTGGGCGGATGTCAATGTGGATGACCTGAGACAGACGTGGAATGGGGCTTCGTTCAAGGCGGTATGCTGGCACGAACGCCGCGAACCGGCCTATGGCCCTATCGCTGGCGAAATGCCCTATTCGTACCCGGTTACGCGGAGGATTTTGGGCTGTTAAAGCTAGTGGTAATTTTGTGCTAATTTCGGGCTGATTCTTGTTAGTCCATTACTAAAATGCCCCCTTTTTCACGCTTAGTTCTGAAGAATTGCTTTTTCTGGGAACCGTAAACACTGATGGTGCCTGCGTTTAGCCTGTTAGGTTGAACAAAAGTTTAATAAAGTTTAACGGTTTTTATTTTTTTCTTCTCCAATTTCCGGTTGTGGTATTCTAACACAAAGGCACGAAGTCACTAAGTGGGTCTATGAGTCTATGAGTCCATAGGTCTATGAGTCCATTAGTCCATGATTTCACTCCGTGTGAATGAGTATCATAGCTAAGTTTGCTAACTCGACGAAATTGTGGTAAATAACCACTACTATACATATCGAGTTAATGTGTGCATTTCGAGACTAATAATTTAGTTATCAGTTTTCAGTTATCAGTTTTATTGCCTTACAGATGGTATTTGCTGATTGGTGGATAATGCCGCATTTTGATACATAAGATTATGGCGTTTCTGAGTATAGATGTAACATCTATTGCATGATGGAGAACCTGATTCCGTGTATAGGTTTCGCATACTTAACTATCGGTTTTGAGTATTTTGGGGTGTGTCATTATGACACACCTGTAACATAATGTTACACCTGAATTGGGAGAAAGCCGGATGTTCGGGTCGCCGATCAAGCTTTTGGAAAAAGCTTGAGCAAAAAAGAGAAGGAGGCATGCGAGGAAAAGAAGGAATATAGCCACAGATGAAACACGGATTTCCACGGATATAGGCAGTCAGCTATCAGTCGTCAACACTCAGCTTAGACTCCACGAGACAGCAAGCTGCTGATGGCTGACAGCTATTCACGAAAGGCGGCGAAATCATGAGAGAATTTAAAGCTGTTTTTATTCTGTTCTGCCTGTGCGCCGGGCTGATGATTATATTCTGCCAGGGTTGTGGGGAGGACACTCTCAAAGAGACGTCCACTGCCCGTGGTGCCCATGTTGTTCCGAGGCAAGACGCTCCGCAACTGGTGCTGCCCACAGGACACGCAGACGAGGTCAATTCTATTGCCTTTAGTACATATGGCAAATACGCTTTATCCGGATCACTTGACAATACTCTCAAGCTGTGGGAGGTAGCTACTGGTAGGGAAATGAGAACCTTCACTGGGCATAATAATAGTGTAACTTCCGTGGCCTTCAGTCCAGACAGCAAATATGCCCTATCCGGATCACTTGACAATACTCTCAAGCTGTGGAAAGTGGCTACTGGAAGGGAGTTGCGAACATTTACTGGACATACGGATTATGTCACATCTGTTGCCATCAGTCCAGATGGTAAGTATGCTCTGTCTGGGTCATGGGACAGTACCCTCAAGCTTTGGGAATTAGCCACTGGCAGGGAGGTGAGAACATTCGCTGGACATACGTCTTGGGTTACGTCTGTTGCCATCAGTCCAGATGGTAAGTATGCTCTGTCCGGGCTTGCTGACAAGACCCTCAAGCTTTGGGAATTAGCCACTGGCAAGGAGGTAAGAACATTCACTGGACACTATGCTGGTGTCAGGTCTGTAGCCTTCAGTCCAGATGGTAAGTATGCTATCTCCGGATCCGGTGAATATATGGCTGTTGACAATACACTCAGGCTTTGGGAAGTAAAAACTGGCAGGACAGTGAGAACATTCGCTGGATATACGAGTGATGTCAATTCTGTCACCTTCAGTCCGGATGGTAAGTATGCTCTGTCCGGGTCTAAAGACAGGACCCTTAAGCTGTGGGAAGTCGCCACTGGCAAAGAGGTGCGAACCTTCACTGGACATGCGTTATCTGTCGAGTCTGTAGCTTTTAGTGGCGATGGTGAGTATGCTCTATCCGGGTCTGCTGACAATACACTCAAGCTTTGGAAAATAGAAACTGGCAAAGAAATTAGATCCTTTGCTGGACACGCCAACTATGTTGAGTCCATCGTCATCAGTCCAGATGGCAAGTATGCTCTCTACGGGAACATGACCCTCAAGCTTTGGAATATGGCTACCGGTAGGGAAGTGCGAACCTTCGCTGGATTTCCACCTGCAGTCTTTAGCCCGGATGGAAAGTATATTCTCTCTGGAAGTAAATATGACCTAAAGCTGTGGAAAGTAGATACTGGTAAAGAGGTGAGAAGCCTCCGGACATTTGGCGTCAATCCCGTCGCCTTCACCCCAGATAGTAAGTATGCTCTGTTTGGCCGTGGCAAGGATGTCATATTATGGGATATTGCCACTGAAAATGAGGTGCGAGCGTTCGCTGGACATACGAACCGAATCAATTCTGTTGCCATCAGTCCAGATGGAAAGTATGCTCTGTCCGGGTCTAAAGACAGGACCCTTAAGCTGTGGGAAGTCGCCACTGGCAAGCTGGTGAGAACACTCGATGGACATACGAGCGATGTCAATTCTGTCGCCTTCAGTCCAGACGGTAAGTATATTCTTTCCGGGTCTGACAAAATTCTGGATGACAATGCTCTGAAACTGTGGGAAGTAAAAACTGGCAGGACAGTGAGAACACTCGATGGGCATACGGACGATATTAATTCTGTCGCCTTCAGTCCAGATGGGAAGTATGCTCTTTCCGGGTCCGCTGATAGGACACTTAAGCTTTGGGAAATAGTCACTGGCAAGGAGGTGAGAACACTCGATGGACATACGGGCGATGTCATTTCTGTGACCATCAGTCCAGATGGCAAGTATGCCATCTCCGGGTCTGATGACAAGACTATCAAGCTGTGGGAGATAGATACAGGAAGACTTCTGTATACTCGTCTCTATATCAGTAAGTCAGATTGGGTTGTGGCTACGCCAGATGGTCGTTTCGATGGTTCACCTGATGGAACAAAATACCTGCATTACAAGAAGGACAATAAGTCGATACCACTGGATGCTCTGTTTGACAAGTTCTATACACCCAACCTGGTGGCAAAGGTGTTATCGGGCGAGGAACTGCCACCGGATGCTCCGGACATCAGGAAGGGCATTGAGATGCCGCCGGTGGTGCGTATTGTATCACCAAAAACTGGGGAAACATTCCGAGAACGGTCGGTGGATGTGGTGGTGGAAGCTGTGGATCAGGGTGGTGGTGTGGAGGACATCAGGCTGTATCACAACGGCAAAAGGCTGGAGGGTGAAGGTCGTGGCATGAAGAAGGTGGAAGGTGTGCGGCGAAACTTCACTGTGTCGCTGGTGAGTGGGATGAATACGCTCAGGGCAACGGCTTACAGCAGGGATCGGACTGAAGCTCATCCATTTGAGATTAGCATAGAGGTGAAGATTGCTGAGGCGACGGCGGATCTGTATATCGTGGCTGTGGGCATCAATAGCTATAAGAACAACAGCTATAACCTGAACTACGGTGTCCCGGATGCTGAGGCTGTGGTGGATTGTATAAGCGGACGTGGGAAGGGGATATTCCGAGAAATCAACGTTCAGAAGGTGCTGGACGAAGAGGCAACCCGGTCGGGCATCGAGGCTGCGCTGACACAAGTGGAGCGGAAATCCAGACCTGAGGATGTGTTTGTGTTTTACTACGCGGGACACGGTGTCATGAGCGAGGGAAGTAAAGAAACGCCGGCGGATTTCTATCTAATTCCCACTGACGTGACGCAGATGTATGGCAACGACGCGCTCCTGGCTGAGAAGGCCATCTCCGCTATGCAGATGCGGGAGATATGCCGGCGGATCGAGGCGCGGAAGCAGTTGCTGATACTGGATGCGTGTCAGTCCGGAAAAGCTGTTGATACCTTCGCTATGCGGGGCGCGGCTGAGGAGAAAGCTATCGCGCAACTGGCTCGGAGCGCGGGATTGGTGGTGCTGGCTTCCACAGAGTCAGAGCAGTTTGCGACTGAGTTCGCGGAACTGGGTCACGGGCTGTTTACCTATGCCTTGCTGAAGGCGATGGAGGGCGATGCGGATGGTTCCCCGAAGGACGGTCGCGTGACTATCAGCGAATTGAGCGGATATATTCAGGCGAAGATACCAGAATTGAGCGAACGCTATCGCGGTGAACCGCAGTATCCGAATGTGTACGTGCGCGGGCAGGATTTCCCTGTGACAGTTCCATGAGAGAAATTCACCACAGAGGCACAGAGGACAGAGAGGAAATAAGGAAGGCCGGAAAGCCAGATATTTTAGCCACAGAATTTCACAGAAAACACAGAAATCAGAAAAATCTGTGCGGACAGAGAGGAAATAGGGAAGGCCGGAAAGCCAGATATTTTAGCCACAGAATTTCACAGAAAACACAGAAATCAGAAAAATCTGTAAGGTGGAAAATATCCATTTTGCTACTGGATTCCAGCCTTCACTGGAATGACAATCTGAGCGTGTCCCACCTATCAATGGGAGATTCGAGGAATTATTCGCGATGGAGGACTCCCCAAACTGGCAAATGCGCCCCGCTGGAATGACAAGAGATACGCTATTAAACGATTAGGCCATTGAGTTGCTGAAACCACAAGGAGGGTGTATGTTTATATCAATTATAAAGCGTGAATTTCAGGATAACCTGTTCAGCTTCAAGTTTTCCCTCACGCTCATAGTTTTCCTGGTGTTGTTTTTGACCAGCGCATACCTGATGACTGAGGACTATCAAAAGCGGGTGGATCAGTATTCGTCGGAAAAGTCCGCGCAGGAGGGAGAATTGGATGAGCATCCGCCGATTCCTCTGAGCCTCATGGCAAAAGGGCTTGATAACAGCATGGGATACGATCAGCAGCACAATCCGCTGTTCTCCATCTTCGATACGCTGGACTTTATGTATATCGTCAAGGTGGCACTGAGCCTTATGGCTGTCTTCTTCAGCTTTGGCGTGATTTCAGGGGAAAAGGAAAACGGGACGCTGGCACTGACTATGTCGAATCCCATATCCAGAAGTAAGGTCATTCTGGGCAAATGGATCGGTAATTACGCCGCTCTGATCGTACCATTTCTGCTTGCGGCTATCGTCGAGCTTCTGGTCATCAGCTTCTCTGGCTCTATATCGGCGGATGGCGAAGTCTGGGCGCGAATGGCGTTGATAATACTGACCTCGCTCATCTATATCTCAGTTTTCTTCGGTCTGGGTGTTTTCATCTCAGCAATAACGCAGAAGGCATCTACATCTTTGATAATCGCGCTTCTGGCATGGGCTGTGCTGGTGTCCAGAGGCATCGTGGATGTGCCATCAGTTCAGGAGACAGAGCAAAAGAAGGACGCGATACAGCACGAAATGTATAACGAAACGGCCAGAAAACTGGGTGAGAAACTCATTAGCGATGATGAGGAGACTCAAAAATTGTGGGGAGACACATGGGAAAGGATCGGCGCGGAGAAGAAAAAACTGGATGATCAGCGCAGGCAAAAACTCCGACGCCGGGTGTCCATCGCCAAAGATATGACGCGCATTTCGCCATCCTTATCGTATGTCTTTGCCACTACCGCCCTCGCGCATACAGGAATAGAAGATAAGCAAAGCTATGAGGATTTGGTGGAAAAGAGCAGAGAAGAGGCAAACAGCAGTCAAATAGACCTGTCCGACAGCTTTAAGACAGCACTGCCAGATATTGCGCTGCTTCTGATTATAAACGTTCTGCTTTTCCTATGCGCATACGTGGCATTTATGCGGTATGATGTGAGGTCGAAGAGAGGATGAGTCTATGAGTCTATGAGTCTATGGGTTTGTGAAGTTGATAGAGGTGGAGGTATTGCTATATGTTATTGACAATTATTAAGAAGGAGCTTCTTGCGAATCTTTTGAGCTTCAGATTTGCTGTCTCGCTCCTGCTTTGCGTGGTTTTGATAACAGTAAGCGCGTACGTGCTGAAGAATGATTACAAGCAGGCGTTGAGCGACTATAACGGTCAGGTTGCGGCTTACGATGAGTATTTGAGAACGGTCAGCAGCGTGAACAATCTCAATCCGATGGTTCAAAGAGCGCCAGCTATCTTGTCCGTGATGTTCAAAAGAGGCACAGCGAACAGGATGATAAAGGACGATCTGGCCGGTGCCAATTTTCAGACCGATACCTCAGATCCTATGTCCACGCTGGTGCCGCTGTTCGATATGGGGGCTATTATGGGTGTGATCCTGAGCCTGCTGGCCATACTGTTCGGCTATGACGCTCTTGTGTCCGAAAAAGAGGGCGGGACGCTGAAGCTAATGCTGTCCAATGGTGTCTCGCGAAGTCAGGTGCTCCTGGGAAAATGGATCGGTGGATACGTGAGCCTGATCCTGCCACTGGCAATATCCGCAATAATTGGTCTCTTGATAGTGCTTGTTGATCCCATGGTGGCTTTGCATGGCGGCGATTGGCTTGCTCTGGGGCTGATATTTTTGGGCGCTCTGATCTATATCTCCATATTCTTCGGGTTTGCATACTTCATCTCCGCGATGAGCAGGAGCTTCGCCGCCTCAGCTTTGACATCGCTCTGCGTCTGGCTGTTGGTCGTTCTTGTTGTGCCGAATGTGAGTATATACATTGCCGGCAAAGTGCGGCCTATGCCGTCAATACAGGAGGTTCAGCGCAAGGGACAGCAATTAAACCGTGAGCGAAACCAGAAAGCAGTGAGGATAATAAATGAGTTCATGAGCAAAGGTCCCACGAAAGAGGAACAGGAGCAATTTTTCGCGGAATCCAGCGCCCCTGATGGCTTCATCATGGTTGACATCCGAAAAGAATTTACGGAGCGGCTGAGAATGCAGGATGCCTTTGACCAGAAGGCGAACCAGCAGGTGGATCTGGCAAAACAGGTGTCCGCAATATCGCCTTATGCCTGCTTCACCTACCTCGCCAACACCTTGTCCGGCACAGGCGTTGAAGCGGAACGGGACCAAAGCCAGAAGACAGGGAGGCACATTAACGAATTGGGAGAATATATACTGGGAAAACTCACGCAAATGAGAAGCCTTTCCGACGTAGATAAGAAAATGGATATCAGCGATATACCGAAGTTTAGTTATACTGAGCAGAGCGTCTCTGAGAGGCTTTCAGCCAGCCTGAATTATTTTCTGCTGCTGGCTATATTCAACGTGGTCTTTTTCATGGCGGCTTACGTTGCGTTTTTGAGGTCTGGCGTTCGTTAGCTGGATGCTTGATGCTGGATACTGGATGCTGGATACTTTCTGCATTAGCATTCTAACTCATAAAGGAGGGAACTCTAATGAAATACATTCCACTATTTCTGGTCCTTATGTGCATGGTCCTGATGCCGCTTTTCGCTCGGGCCGGAGAGAAGCCAATTATTTACTATTCATTCGACGTTATCAAAGGAGATAATGTTGAGGATCTGTCCGGATTCAGAAACGATGGAGAATTGGTAAAGGAACCGAAGAGTGTTGATGGCCAACTGGGAAAGGCACTTGAGTTTGAGAATAATTACGTGGAACTCGCTGTGTCCGAATCGCTGAACGGCGACTTTTTCCAGGGATCGTTCACCCTGGTGGTCTGGATTAACCCCAAACTGACAGGAAATGAGTGGCAGGCGATCTTCACGAGCGAGGGTCCTCCCAAAGCTCGCGATACTCTATTCATCAATAGGGATGGTCGGATTTCATGGCGCGGGCGCGTTGCAGGAAATTGGGCTGGTGGTATGTGTGAAACAGACCCGGGTATACTTGCAGCGGACACATGGAATCATATCGCCGTAGTGAGCGACCAAGATAAATTCTGCGTATATGCTAACTCTGACCTGACAGAAGAATCAGATTTTCAGGAAACAGAGGGCGGTAATGAAATCCACTACCTGGGAGATACCCCTTTCAGTGCTGGTCAATTCTACAGCGGCGCTATTGACGAGTTCGCAATCTTCACCAGACCTCTCACTCAAACTGAGATTGAGTCAATCATGACGGGTGGGATTGAAAGGTTCGCCGTCGTTGAGCCAGGAGGTAAGCTAACTACTAAGTGGGGGAACCTGAAGTTGTAAGCTCAGTGTGGAAAAGCCCTTGTCAAAGATGGCAAAAGGAGGTATGATCATCAGGCGTCCAACTCATCGCATCTAAACGAGGAGACAACAATGGCTGAAAAACTGGCAATAGATGGCGGTAAGCCTGTGAGGTCGAAGCCGTTAAGCGGACTGTATCCCGGAGCAATGATGATAGGTGAAGAAGAGAAAAGGGCTGTCCTGGAGGTGCTGGATAGCAAATCACTATTCCGTTTTTATGGCCCGGGCGAACCTGGCAAAGTGGAGACATTCGAGCGGGAATTCGCTGAGAAAATGGGGACGAAACATGCTCTGGCAGTAACGTCTGGCACCGCTGCGCTCAACGTAAGTCTTCAGGCGCTAGGTGTGGGTCCCGGCGATGAGGTGATAGTCCCTGCCTATACGTTCATAGCGTCGGTGGATTCTGTAGTCACCAGCAGAGCCATCCCGGTGTTCGCAGAAATGGATAAGTCGCTGGGCATGTCGCCGGAGGACTTCGAGGCGAAGATCACAGATAAAACTAAGGCAGTCATACCAGCGCATCTTCAGGGCGCGTCCGCGAAGATGGATGAGATTATGGAGATCGCCAGAAAGCACGATCTTCGGGTTGTCGAGGACTGCGCCCAGGCGTGCGGTGCGGTCTATCGAGGCAGGCGGGTTGGATCAATCGGCCATGTGGGGGCGTTTAGTTTGCAGCTTGGCAAGCTGATCACCTGCGGAGATGGCGGCGTTGTGGTGACTGATGATGACGTGATCGACGAGCGTGCTCGCAGAGTGCATGACCACGGCGATTGTAAAGTCAGGGAAACCGTCCGTCCCTTTATCTCTCAAGTCTACCGAATGAGCGAATTGTCCGGGGCGGTATCTCTGGAGCAGTTGCGCAAGCTGGACACATTGATTATACCACCGCTGCGCAGGATGAAGCGGCGAGTAAAAACAGGTGTGTCTGACATCAAAGGAATAGAGTTCCGGGAGATCCCGGACGAAGAGGGCGACGCTGGCACAAGCCTGATTTTCTATCTACCCACAGCCGATCTAGCGGCGAGGTTCCGCGAGGCGCTGAATGCTGAGAATGTCACCGCCGGTAGGGGTTATAGACAACCTGTTTACATGCGCGAGCAGATACTAAATCAGAGGACTATAACGGACGAGGGATGCCCTTTTGCCTGTCCTTTCTATGGCAGGAAGATAGAGTATCGCGAAGGTATGTGCCCCAAAACTGAGGAACTAATACCCCGGATAATCTCTATACGTATAGGGCCAACTTTCACGGATCAGGACTGCGACGATATTGTGGAAGCTGTAAATAAGGTTGCCCAGGAGCTCCTGGGCTAGAGAGGAAAACTACAATGAATAAATTGATGTTGATTATGACTGTGTGTATACTGTGTATTTGCTCCATTGCAGTACATGGTGCAGTTATTCATTATGAGCAGAATTTCGACAATCTCAAGGATGGTGAAGCTGAACAGGATGGATGGGCAATGGGGCCGCCTGCTGTCGATGAAATGCCTACAACCATCACGTCAGAGGTTTTTCATGGCGACTCTGGCAAATCTATGAAAGTGGATCCCGAACAAGTGGTAATCAGGGATTTTGACCCTATTATCAAAAGTGGAGTTCACTTCCTCTCCCTGTGGTTTCGATATGAACTCCAGAACGTCACAGATGATAAGCTGTTTATCTACATGGGAGAAGAGATAAAAGAATGGGCGGGAGGGCCTGTCTGCTACATTGGCGGCAATAGCGCCGATCCGAATAAGGTTACGGTATATAATGATGCTAATGCAACTCCCGTGGGAGAGAATATCCTGGTAGGCGAGTGGCAGCATTTCTTTGAGGTTATTAACGTGGATAACCAGACATACAGCGTATACGTTGATGACGTCCTTGTTGCTGAAGATTTCCTCTGGCGTAACCCCGGAAATCATAAGGGATTGGGCTGGCTTATGTTCGGATTCGACCGGGGAAAAGGCGGAACTGTTGGCTACTACGATGACGTGGTTTTTGGTGAGGGCGAAGAACTTATTCAGGCCGTTGCCCCGGGAAACAAGCTTGCATCTAGCTGGGGATACTTGAAGAACGTTCGATAGCTCAACAGGAGATGGAAACCGCGAATTACGCTAATTGACGCGAATTGGGTTTATCGGTCTGGATAGCCGGGAGGAGATCTGAAATATGCTGAAAGTAGGGGTCGTGGGTTTGGGGCGCGGTATGAGCTTGCTGAGAATGTTCGACCTGAATAAGGATGCGCGGGTCGTTGCAGTCTGCGATTTGAGCGAGGAACGGGCTGAGAACGTCAAAAAAGAACTGGAACTTGAGGCCGCTTACGCCGATTACAGCGAGTTTTTGGGACACGATATGGACGTTGTGGTGGTAGCCACTCCGCTGCCTTTCCATGCTGATAATTCCATCGCTGCATTGGAAAGCGGCAGGCACGTATTGTGTGAGGTGCCTATCGCCAACAGTATTGAAGAGTGCGAAGCTCTGGCGAAAGCCGTGAAGAAGAGCAAAAGCAAGTTTATGTTTGCGGAGAACTGCAATTACTGGTACTTCGTGGAAAAATGGCGGGAATTAGTGGCGGATGGCAAGCTCGGCAAACCCATCTACGCTGAGGCTGAGTACGTCCATGACTGCCGGAGTATAATGCGCGATTCTCAGGGTAATCTGACGTGGCGCGCCAGTATGCCGCCCATATACTACTGCACTCACAGCCTGGGTCCCATATTGTCCATAATCGACGACCGGTGCGTCTCTGCTGTCGGTATGAATACCGGGGTCAACATTGCGCCGGATCTGGGCGCGATCGATATGAGCGTAGGACTTTTCAAGACTGCGAAGGGCAGCGTGATTAAGATACTATGCGGATTTTCAGTTGAGCGTAAACCGCCGTTCCACTTCTACTCCATATACGGAACAGGCGGCTGTCTTGAGAGCGTGCGAGGCACAGCTAAATTCGCTTCCTATCTCAAAGACGAAGGCTCAAACGGTTTGGTTAAGCTTCCTTACGGGCGCAATGATCCAGAAGCGCCTGAGTCGGCTGCTGGCGGCGGACATGGTACGTGCGAATACTTCATGGTCAACGCGTTCGTCGAATCCATCCTGAACGATACCGAACCGCCGATTGATGTGTATACGGGGTTGGATTACAGCCTTCCGGGATTGTGCGCGCATATCTCGGCGCAGCAGGGCGGCAAGGCGATAGATATACCTGACTTCAGATAGCTTTTAGGGGTAGCAAAAGAATAACTTCCCACTCGCGAGATAACACTATTCATCAAGGGTGGGTAAACATTTTCTGATTTCATCAGAAAATGTTTACCCACCCCTACAAAATTTGCTGCTTACTTTTTGGCTGATTTTTCTTTGGGCGATAGTCTCTTTCCCAGTTCTACTAGATAATCCTGCAATTCTGTGCCTATAGATTCGCTCTGCAATGCGAACTCGATGGTCGTTTTCAGATGGGAAAATGGATCGCCTACTGTATGCCAATCGCCTATTATCTTACGTGCATAGACGGCTTTGTGCCGTGCCAATTCCTGTATTGCATCCGTAAGCTGGATCTCTTTGCTGCCCTCGGCGGGTGGAGTGTTATCGAGAATATCAAAGATCGCCGGGTCGAGTATGCAGCGGCCAAGAAAGGCCAGATTGGATGGCGCATTCTCTGGATCGGGCTTCTCCACCAATTCCTGCACCAGATATGCCTCGTTGTTGACATTCTTACCCGCGACGATACCATAGCTGCTAACTTTATCTCTGGGTACTTCCTGCACAGCCAGAATTGTGCAGCTATATTTGTCATAGAGATCCATCAACTGCTTGATGCAGGGAACCTTCGAGGTCACCAGGTCATCCCCATATAGAACTGCGAAAGGCTCATCCGCTATATGGTTTCTGGCTTTCAGTATGGCATGGCCTGTTCCCAGAGCCTCTTTCTGCCGCAGATAGTGTATGTCAGCCATCTCCTCTATTCTTTCCAGAGTCTCCAGACTCGCTAGATCACCCTTTTCTTTCAGAATCTCATTCAACTCAAAAGATTTGTCGAAATGGTCCTCAATCGCCCTTTTACCACGCCCGGTAATGATCAGAATATCCCGAATGCCCGATCCCACGATTTCTTCGATGATATACTGAATGGCTGGCTTGTCAAAAACGGGGATCATCTCTTTGGGAAGAGACTTGGTCGCCGGCAAAAATCTGGTGCCAAGTCCGGCTGCTGGAATTACTGCTTTGCGAACTCTCATATCTGAAATCCTCCATAGGTTTTCGTCAAAGTCGGTATGCGAATTCGACGATTTCTACGATCCGATTTTGCTTTAGAAATATTTCTATGTATATGTATAAGTTCCGGATTTTCCGCCGCAAATGGTACATTCAGGGTCTTTTTTTACGTGGATTTCCTGAAATTCCATGTTAAGCGCGTCGTAGACCAGCAGACGTCCCACGAGATTCTCGCCGATGCCCAATATCAGCTTGATGGCTTCTGTGGCCTCTATGACACCAATGACGCCGGGTAAAACACCCAGCAGCCCGATGTCTTGAGGCCCGGGCATCATATCCTCCGGCGGCTGAGCGGGATACAGGCATCTATAGCAAGGCCCTTCGCCCGGGAGGAATACGGTGGCTCTGCCCTCGAATTGAAAGATACTGCCGTGAACGTAAGGTTTATCCATCATATAGCAAACATCATTGATCACATATCTTGTGGGCAGGTTATCACAGGCATCTACCAATATATCATAATCCTGAATTATCTCTACAGCATTTTCTGATGTCAATATTTCCTGATAAGTCACGATCTCAACGTCAGGATTCAAAGAAAGGAGCGTCCTCTCGGCCGATGCGATTTTGGGCATACCTATGGACGATGTGGAATGCAGTATCTGTCTCTGTAGATTGCTTATCTCCACCACATCTGCGTCAACAAGCCCCAGATGTCCCACACCCGCAGCCGCTAGATAATAGCCAATTGCTGAGCCGAGTCCACCCAAACCTACAAGGAGTACCTTCGCTTCCAGAAGCTTTTCCTGGCCGGATTCGCCTATCTCTGACAGCATAATGTGTCTGCTGTATCTGTCACGCTGCGTTTCAGAAAGCTTGGATAGAGGCGGCTCAGAGGACGGCCTTGCCTTGTGTATACGAATGGGCTTCTCCCAGGCAGAATCGTCATCAGCCTGCGCTACTATGATCTCATCAATCTCCTTCTCAGAAAGTGTTTTGGCTTTATCTTTTTTATTCATAACGGAACTGGGTCGAGTACCACAAGCTGGTAGCTTGTGGTACCAATGTATCTCTGAACGTTATCTCACAGATTAAACCCTATACCAATGCTGTCACCCGATCAGAGCTAAAGCTCGCTTGACAATATTCTCCACTGTAAAGCCGAGTTTTTCATAGACTACGCCGCCCGGTGCGGAGGCTCCGAAGTGATCCAGCCCGATCACGTCTCCGGCTGATCCGACGTAGCGATGCCAGCCCTGAGTTGAGCCTGCTTCGATTGCAAGACGGGCTGTCACGGACGGTGGCAATACCTCATTTCGATACGCTTCGTCCTGATCATCGAAAAGCTCCCAACTGGGCATACTCACGACGCGCGGCTTGATCCCTTTTTCTTTCAGTTGCTCTGCCGCGTCCAGTGTGATGCATACTTCAGAGCCGGTGGCGATCAGGATGAGATCAGGCGCTCCATCTTCGGGGTCGGAGAGAATATACGCGCCTCTGGCCAATCCCTCTGCTGAAGGAAACCTGGTCTGATCGAGTATTGGAAGCTTCTGGCGGGTTAATGCAAAAGCCACCGGGCGATCCTTGCTCTTCAGAGCAACACGCCATGCAGCCGCCGTTTCGTTCGCGTCCGCTGGTCGGATCACCACCAGGTTCGGTATGACTCGCAACGCCGCCATGTGCTCAACAGGCTGATGCGTCGGGCCATCTTCACCCACTCCAATGCTGTCGTGGGTGAAGACAAAAATGGACGGAATCTTCATCATGGCTGCCAGCCGGAGCGGCGGACGCATGTAGTCGGAGAAGACCAGAAAGGTTGCGCCATAGGGGATTATGCCCTTGTGAAGTGTCATTCCGTTGACGACAGCGCCCATAGCATGTTCGCGGACGCCAAAGTGAATGTTCCTTCCAGAGCAGTTATCGCCGCTGATGCTGTCATAATCATCGAGATATGTTTTAGTAGAGGGAGCCAGATCGGCAGAACCTCCTATCAAATTGGGTATATGAGGCGCTACGGCATTGAGTATCTTCCCTGAAATGTTTCGCGTTGCCTCGGGCCCGTCATCCGGAGAAAACACGGGAATGACTTCCTCCCATCCCTCAGACAGCTTCCTGCCCATGAACATATCCCATTCTTTCGCTAGATCGGGATATTCTTTGGAGTATGCTTCAAACAGCCTGTTCCAGTCAGCCTCCTGCTCGCTTCCGCGAGGTATTGCCTTTCGGAAGATTTCAAGGGCTTCTTCCGGAATATGGAAGGGATCTTCCCACTGCCATCCCAGATTTTTTTTGGTTAACAGGATTTCCTCTTCGCCAAGGGGCGATCCATGTACTTCTCCCGTGTCCTGTTTATTGGGACTTCCATATCCGATAGTAGTACGAACTGCTATAAGTGAAGGACGCTCTTTTTCCTCCTGTGCAGCCAGAATCGCGGCAGAAATGCCCTCCAGATCGTGGTTGCCATCATCCACGCTCTGCACATGCCAGCCAAACGCCTCAAACCGGCGGCGGACGCTCTCAGTAAAAGTCAGATCGGTGCTACCCTCAATGGAGATATGATTATCGTCATAGAAAACTATGAGCCTGGAAAGACGCAGATGCCCCGCCAGAGATGCCGCCTCCGATGATATGCCTTCCATCATGTCGCCATCGCCGGCGGTAACGTAGGTGTAGTGATCAACTACAGGAAATCCGGGTCGGTTGAATTTTTCAGCAAGCCACCGCTCAACTATAGCCATGCCTACCGCGTTACCAAACCCCTGTCCCAACGGGCCGCTTGTGGTTTCCACGCCGGGAGTTAATCCATACTCAGGATGTCCGGGCGTCAGACTTTCCCACTGACGAAACTGCTTCAATTGCTCCAGAGGGAGATCATAGCCTGTGAGATGCAGAATAGTGTAAAGCAGAGCTGAAGCATGTCCGCCGGAAAGCACAAACCGGTCGCGGTCGTGCCATTTTGGGTTGCGCGGGTTGTATTTGAGGAATTTCGTCCATAATAAATACGCGAGCGGCGCAAGTCCCATAGGCGCTCCGGGATGCCCCGAATTCGCCTTCTGCACACTGTCCATCGCCAGCGTCCTGATGGTGTTGATACATAGGTTGTCTGGATCACTAATCTTCATAGATCATTCCTCCAAAAGCACAGTACCTAGTACTCAGACATAGTGAATATTATGGATACATTCGTAGAACATGCCGCTGGCTTGTTTACCAACGGGCTGGCAGCCTCGTTTTACAGATCGCGATCCAGTCGTAGCCCAACTTTCTAAGTTGGCATTCTGGGAATCTGGTGACATAAACCAAGATAGAATCTTGGGCTACAGTTTCTTTCTATAGCAAATCTGCTACCCATTCGATGTCCAGTTCCTGTAGGCATCCTCTTGTGGGTACTCCTGTTTCTCTGTCCCATCCCATCATATCGTAATATACGCTCATGGCTTCGTTTAGTCTATCTTCGCCGACTGCGACGCCTTCAAGAGGGCCGGATGTAAATGCCTGATGCATCCGCTTGGGTAGGTAGTCGTCCTCTTTGGTGAATCCCTCGCGGACGTTGAACGCTCGCGCCATTGTGGTTCCGCGCTGTCCCACTTTCATCAGTTCCCACGTGGTAACGTCCCATCCGGCTATGGCCTGGATTACCTCTGCCTGCTTATTGTAACTATAAGGCAGGAAGACGCACAATCCCGCGCAGTTGGCGAAGCTGTTCCAGTGCTGCTGATAGGTGAACATTCTTACTTTGCCCGGACCTAGATCATTAGCTGGTCGACCTTCTAACACACCAAGACGAAGAAGTCCGCCGGGATGTTTCCCTGAACCGCCGTCATGGATGGATTGCATGTGATCTGCGCCTGTGGGCGAGATGGCATAACCCATTCCCATTCCCTGCTTCCATCGGGGTTCGTGCATTGGGAATTCCTGCCCCTTAGCGTGCATGGCAAAATCCTCCGCGCCCTTGCCGATCTTCTCCGCTGCGCGCATACATCCCTCCGCCAGCAGATCGCCTATTCCCTCGCGCTTGCCGATCATCTCTACCATCTTGACCATAGCGTCGGCGTTACCGAATTTGAGCTTTATACCATCAGTATCCTTCTCGGTGATAAGTCCATTCTCGAAGCATTCCATAGCGAAAGCGATGGTAGTCCCAACACCGATAGTGTCCAGAGCATAGGCGTTGCAGAGTTCATTCCCTTTGGCAATCGCTGGCAGGTTGTCCACGCCGCAGTTGGACCCCAGCGCACCTATAGTCTCATATTCCGGGCCGCCGTAATTCGGGTCTACTTTGTATTTATCTTCTGTCTTAACCACACGCTTGCAGCGCACGATACAGGCATAGCACGTGTCGCTCTTGATGAGGATCGTATCCCGCATTGTCTGGCCGGAAATGGCTTCCGCTCCCTCAAATGATCCTTCCTGGAAGTTCCGCGTGGGAAGCCCTCCACTCCGGCTGAGACCCGTTACTCCACCAGCAGTGCCTACATCCTGGAATCCTTTATAATAATTCTCACTCGTCCATTTGACTATCTCTTTTATTTTGTCAACATCGGCTACCGCAGGCGGTTTTTTGCCTCTAACCGCTACGCCTTTCAGGTTCTTCGACCCCATGACGGCTCCCATGCCGGATCTACCATACGCGTGGGTTACATCGTTGACAATACATGCCATGCGAACTAATTTCTCTCCAGCAGGACCGATCAGGGCAGTTCTGATCATCTTGTCGCCCAGTTCCTCGCGGATTGCCTCCTGAGCATCAAAAGTGATTTTGCCCCACAGATGACTGGCATCCCGCAGTTCGGGTCCGTCGCTGCCGATCCACAGATAGACAGGCTTCTCCGCTTTCCCCTCGAAGATGACGACGTCGTAGCCAGCGCGCTTGAGTTCTGGTCCCCAGTAGCCGCCTGCTTCCGCTTCACCATAACCGTTAGTGAGGGGCGATTTGGCCCCCACGCTGTTTCTCCCACTGCCGCCTATTCTGCCACCGGTAATCACGCCTGTCGCGAAGATGAGTTTGTTGTCGGGGCTTAAAGGATCTATCCCCGGCTTAAGCTCTTTCAGTAGATAATATCCGATAAACCCACGACCGCCCATGTAGCGACGGTAAAAAATATCATCGGGTTCTTCCGTGGAAATCTCTTTGTTGGATAGATTTACCCTCAAAACCTTGCCGTTATAGCCATAAGCCATTTGTGTCCCCTTTCTCTGTATAATAAGTTTTAGTATTGAATGTATCCGTAGAACATGCCGATGGATTGTTTACCAACGCGCTGGCAGCCTCGTTCTACTATAAAAATCTCTAGTGTGTCTGAGCACTAATTTGCCAGTTCCTCTTTTATTTTCTCAACGGCCATTGCCAATTGAGCATCGTTTACCAGATCGATATTCGGTATATACTTGGTGGATGAGATCTTTCTTGTGACGTACAGCCTGACTATTCTCTCGCTAACCTTAATTTCATTGTCAGCCAGAGTTTTCATCAACTCCGGTATCTTTTCTTCCAGACCTTGGCGTTGCTCTTTGATATTCTGGTCGGGATGCTTATCAATGTAGTCGTAGACGAAGCTGTCCACGTATTCACCTTTATAGAGCTTTGAGAGCATTTCATCGTCCACTTTCTCGTAAATGTTCAGTCTGCCATCTTCTTCACGGATAATGTACATTTTTTCGTTGTCAATACCATCTATCCGCCATTCACTACCTTGCTTTTGAACCAGAACGGTGGCATTCTGAGAAAGGGGAGACCCTTTTTCCTCAAACTCCTGTCGTAACCCTACCGAAATATTCTCATTGTCCAGATCATTTTGGTGCTCTGATCCAACACTAAACAATAGCTCTTCCTTAAAGATATTAGGCTGCTCCACCACAATATCTGGCTCTATTCCTTTGTCGTTGATATCAGTCCCGTTTGGAGTTTTATATACAGACACGGTTATGGAGATCGCTCTGTATTCATCCAGTGGAAATCGCTGTTGTACCACGCCTTTTCCGAAGGTTGTCTCACCCACAATAAGTCCGCGTTTGTGATCTTTTATGGCGCCGGCGACGATCTCTGATCCGCTTGCGCTGTGTCCATTTACAAGAATTACCAGCGGCATTTCCATGGGACACAGCATTTTTTCTTTCTGCGCCTTATATAAAGAATCGAATCTGTCCAGCTTCCCATCTGTGGAGACTATATCTCCGCTTGAGAGGAAAGCGTTGGATACGGCTACCGCAGAGGACAGCATTCCGCCTGTGTTATTGCGCAGGTCCAGAATCACAGCGCGCAGGTCCTTATCTTTCAATTCATCAATAGTCCGCTTGAGTTCCTTCCCTGTTTCTGCCGTGAAGCGTGACATCTCTATGTATCCGATCCCATCGTCCATCATTATGCTGGCTATGCTGGGATTGCTGATGATGCCTCGCGTGATAGTCACATCAAACGGCATATCTCTTCCCTGTCGAAAGATGGTGATGGTAACATCCGTTCCTACTTCGCCCCGGAGAACATTTACCACGCCTTCCATGGACATATGTGATATAGATTCGCCGTTGACCTTTATAATCTTGTCGCCTGAACGCAGACCAACCTTCATAGCTGGCGTCCCAGCGAGAGGCTGCACTATTTTGACGAATCCATCCGGTGAGGGAAGTATCCGTATCCCCAAGCCGCCGAATTTTGCGTAGAAGAGGTCCTCCTGCTCTCGCCTTCTGCGTGTCTCGGACTGATAAAAGGAATACTTGTCACCCAAGCCCAGCAGAGAGCCTCTTATAGCTCCGTTCATTACCTTTTCCAATTGCTTTTTGGTGAGATCCTCGCGGTAGTTGCGGAGTATATAAGCCATAGCGGTGGAGAAAAGCTCCAGTTGGTAGTATACGTCATCCTTTTCATGGATCTGATCACCCTCGTCCTGCTCGACAGCTTCCTCCGTTTCCTCCGTCGTTACCTCAACTGATGCCGGGAAAGAAAGCAGTATTGCCATAAGAATTGAGATTAATAATGTGAGATTTCTTTTGACCATGTAATTTGTCCTCCATACCGTGTTACGTATTTTATGAGTTTATCAAGCGATTTTCTTATACTTGTTTTAGCGCTTTGCTGTCGTTCGTTTATATTCCTTCTGTTTAAAGACCTCTTCGTGGGACATAGTTCGTCCTTCCTTATAGTCCTGTCTGGCCTCCTGGATGCTTGCCAAATACTTGGTACTCAGAGCGGCCAGAAGGTTTTCCAGAAAGAACTCTCTGTCTTCTAGGCTCAGATTCTTTGAAGCCGAGATCAATTCACTCAGAGACAGATTTACCTTGAACTCAACTTCGGGGTACTCTTTTTCAATAACCTGAGTGTTGCTTTCCATAAAACTTTGCCTCCTTCATCTTTGCCTTGCAGTAGGCAACTTCTACAACTTCTCCTTGGCAAAACTATATGTCTCTGCTGCACGTAATACCGTAATGCCTACCAGTTTTTCGTCTCGATAGTGGTAGATAACATTATCTTCCATAATGCTATCATTTGCCTTTTGGGGTTTATGGAAACTGATATACAAAACATCAGCTTCATCATCATAGTCAATCCACATCTTCCTTGAAGGTGCCATCAGCAAGTAAGGTATAGAATCCAAAAAGCCTATTTTCTTATCCGAAACCATAGCTACCCTAACCCGACCCCCCACAATACCTTCTGTGATTATATCAGGCGATGCGCTCAATCAGTTGCGTGGAGTTCGCGAACATTGCGCTGATCTGATCTGCGTTGAGTCCTGCTCCTCTGGCAACTGCCAGCGCGTGTTCCTTTGTTATGAGATCGGATGGCTCATGAGTGTCAGTGTCGAGCACAAGACATGCGCCTATCTCCATAGCCAGCTTCGCAACGTGACCATTGGTAAGGCAATGACCCTTACGCGCTGTGATCTCCAGACATATCCCGCGACGAACAGCCAACTCCACATCCTCCGGGGCAATAAGCCCGGGGTGTGCCAGTATGTCTATGTTAGCTTCGATAGCATGATGATCCGTTCCCGGCGGTACTGGCTCAACGATAGTCTCACCGTGTACCACAACCAGTTTGGCTCCCAGAGACCTGGCCCTATCAGCCAGTTCTCCGATGGTCACAGGCGGCACGTGCGTCAATTCCACACCGGGAACGATTTTGATTTTCATGACCGCGTTGAGCGATTCCGCCAGTTCAGCTATCCGCGGTACGACGAAATCCAGATTCGATTGATCTACGTGATCCGTGATGCCGATAGCGCTATAGCCTATGTGTTCGGCACGCCTGACGAGTTCTGCCGGGAGAAGCACACCGTCGCTGAGGAAAGAATGTGTATGGAGGTCTATCATAAGTAAAATACTCCATAGACAAAAGACCATAGGCGATAAAGCCTATGGTCTTGCGCCATTGTCAAAATAAAATGGTACCCCCGGCGCGATTCGAACGCGCGGCCTACTGCTTAGGAGGCAGTCGCTCTATCCAGCTGAGCTACGGGGGCAAAAGCTCTGCCTATCCATTAGTATAACACAGTTTGGCGCAAAATTCAATTCATAAAAGTCGCCGCGAGACTGTTTCGATTTAGTGGGTGATCTGAAACTCTAAGAAGCTTGTCCGTTCACTACCAGTCCGCCACGCTGCCGTCCGATTCATAGTAATATTCACCACCAAGCTCTTCTTCATAGATGCCGCGATCCTGCTGTGCCTCTTTCTCGTCCATCTCAAATCCAAGCCCTGGTTTCGTTGGAAGTTCGATATGGCCATCTTCGACTACCCAGTCCTCTTTGAATAATCCAGCTCCAAGACCGTTATCGACCTGTTCCTGTATCAGGAAATTTGGCACAACAGCATCAACGTGTAGCGATGCTGAGAAAGCGACAGGGCCAATGGCACAGTGTGGAGCCATGTGCATGTAGTAGACCTCAGCCATGTTCGCGATCTTTTTCAGTTCGGTGATGCCGCCTGCGTGGGATATATCAGGCTGGAGATAGGCAACCACTTGCTTCTCAAATATCTCCCGGAAGCCCCATCGCGTAAGCAGCCGCTCACCGGTAGCGATGGGGAACGGAACGTGGTCGGAGACCAATTTCAGAGCATCGGTATTCTCCTGCGGTACAGGCTCCTCAACGAACATAGGGCGCATGCCCTTTATCTCGTGACAGACCTCAATCGCCAGGGCAGGAGTCATTTTGCCGTGAAAATCGAACGCCAGTTCTACATCCGGCCCGACCCATTCCCGCATTAAGTATGCACATTTGACAAAAGCATCTATGAAGGCTGGTGGCTCATGAGCGCGCCACTTCCCACCGGGACCGGACTTGAATGCCTTGTATCCGCCCTTTTTCTGAAGCATCTCAAGCCGCTGTCTCGCTCGCTCTTTTCCTTTATCTGTTGTGCTTCCGATCCCCCAGTGGGCGTAAACCCGAATCCGATCGCGAACAGCCCCGCCGAGTAACTGATACGTGGGAACATCGTAATACTTCCCTGCGATGTCCCATAAAGCCTGATCAATCCCCGACAGCGCGCTCATAAGGATGTTGCCACCTCGGAAGAAAGCTGAGCGATAGACGTGCTGCCAATGATGTTCAATCCGCAATGGGTCTTTGCCCATGAGGTAATCTGCTATCTCATCGACAGCCGCCATAGTGCTTTTCGGTTTGCCCTCAAGCGTCGTCTCACCCCACCCAACAATCCCACTGTCAGTGGTAATTTTGACAAGACGCATACGCCGGCGCGGGAAAAACTGCTCAATATTGACAATCTTCATCTGGCTCCTCCTGAGTTGGATCTATATTCTGCAAGCACATTTCAGGTGTTTTGAGTCGCGCTATGCGCCCAGTATATCTTTTTTCCGTCAATTCGTCAATAACGAATGAGCGTAGTAGAATAAGATTGCGATTTAGTCACATTTTTTCCCTTGACTGCGCATGGAGGAAGAGGTATACTTTGTGACACTTCTTTTTAGAATGGAATGTTGTTAGTTTGCTTAAGAGGGGTGTCATAAGTACGCGAGAGGAAGGAGGTCGATGCACAGAACTTTCTTATAGCAGCAGTGAGTCCAGGTGCAGTATTTATAGCAAAAACAGTTGATTTAGGAGGATGTGTTATGAAGTTTCTTTTAGGGCTTTGCATTATTGTCGTCGCTTTACTAATCGCAGTTCCTGCCTTCGCCCAGGTTCCCGTAGGAGCTACTGGCAACTTTCTGGCAGTAGGTAACTATAACGTAAATGCTGGTAGTAGTGATCTGGGAACAGTGGTTCAAGTTGAAGTCAACGGAACCATTGTGATAGACGAGGGTGATACTGTAAAGTATTTTTTCAATCAGAGCGACAACAATCTGGCTGGTGTAACTAATTGGATGATATCCAGCTATAATGACTCGGGTTGGGAGGATGGTGTCAGTGGCATTGGCTATAACGCCAACGAGACCACCACGGTGCAAGACACAAATGACCAGGGGGCTATCTATACGCGCTATAGGCGCTTTGACCTGCCGGGTGGTACCGCATCCAGCATAACCATTCGTATAGATTACGATGATGGCGTCGTAGTCTGGCTTAATGGTGCGGAGGTACTGCGAGCAAACATGACAACGGCTGTAGACATCCCTGCCTGGGATTGGAATCAATCTCAGAATCATGAGTCGTCAAACAAGCTAGGGCCAGACCCAACCCGCTGGGATGGAGCAGTGAGCAATCTCTTCGGTGTTGGTGAGAATAATCCAGAGCCTTTGATTATAGATTATACCTTTGATGTTGTGTTTGATTCAACAGCCGTTGAGTTTACAGATAAACTCGCCACTTCGTGGGGGAGCATTAAGGCTTACCACTAAGTGCTAGCCACCTCAATATCTTGTTAGGGCAATATATAGATTCAATTGGGCATCAGCTTCAGACAGTAGATTTGGCGCCCATTTTCGTTAATCCTGTCAATATAGTTACTTCACATTAGTATGTAAAAGTGGAAGGAGAATTCTGATGAAGTGGTCTATAACCTCACTTATTCTCTTATGTTTTATCTATTTGATAAGCTATAGCGTTAGTGCTGCCCCCATAAAGAGTGCTGAGGAAGTACCTCTTGCTACAGGTAAGAATGTGCTTGCAGCAATGGTTGTCAATGACGCGTCGGGCAGCAGTGACTTAACCTTGATCATTCAGTTAAAGGCTGATGGTGATATAGTGCTCGACGAGGGGCATGAATGCACTGTTATCATGCCGACGGAGAACATCCCCGACGATAACGATCCCATTGGATGGACGCAACCGGAGTTCGATGATTCGGACTGGCAGGTTGGAATCTACGGCATCGGATATGCTGATGGTGATGATAATACCATCATAGGTAATGGATCACATGCAGCACTTTACAGCCGCGCGCTCTTTGATATCAATAACGCCGCGAATGTTAGTGACTTTGAGATCGGTGTAGATTACGATGACGCCTTCGTTATCTTTATCAATGGCGTTGAGGTTGCTCGCGAGTCCGGCACGGACATCCCGGAAATTCCCGAATGGGATTCCTGGAGCGACAAAGGCAGCGGTCACTCGCACGAAGCAAGCAAATCAGATCCGCCTAATTATTCAAGAGTAACGCTACCCGTCAAACTTACTTCTATTTTCGCCGTTGATGGCGCAGATAAGCTGGCGGCAACCTGGGGTGGGCTTAAAAACAGGTACTAGAAGCGAGTATCTACTGGCATTACGGCTTGTGTTCATCAACTGAGTTTTTGGTCTGTGCATGGTGTTCAGGCTGACTCAGGAAGTTCAAATCACTCAGAGGAGATTTTTTTATGTTCAAGAAAATTGCTGTAATCTCGATGGTTCTTCTTCTAGCCTGCATGGCTTCTATTGTTAATGCAGACGTTATGGAATCTTCAGGGAATGCTGCGCCAATTCAGTCAGGCAGCAATAATGTACTGGCGGCCGCGGTGTTTAACGATTCATCCGGCTCCAGCGACCTGACGCTGATCGTTCAGCTCAAAGATGGTAACACTATTCTTGTAGACGAGGGGAGCGCCTGCAAGGCTATAGTACCGCTGGAGAACATCCCAAGTGATGCTGACCCAACCGGGTGGACTAAACTTGGCTTTAATGACTCCGCATGGCAGGATGCAATTCTTGGAGTGGGATATGCTGATGGCGATGACAATACCACCATAGGTGACGGATCACATGCGGGGATTTACACCAGAACCATGTTCACTATTGCAAATGCAGGCGCCATTAGTAATCTAGTCCTGGGAGTAGATTATGATGACGCGGCAGTAATCTTTATCAATGGTGTGGAGGTTGCTCGCACATCAGAGACAGACATTCCTGACAAACCGGAATGGGATTCCTGGAGCGACCAGGGCGGTGGCCAAAGCCACGAAGCCAGTAAGTCAGATCCTCCTGGATATGAGACGGTGGACCTGGAGGTTACGCTCGCTACTGCTGTTCAGCCGCAGAGCAAGCTTGCTACATTGTGGGGCGACCTGAAACGGTAAGAACCATCGGTAAAAACGATCGTTTCACATAGGTATATTGCTGGCAGATACACCGGATAATCGGTTATCTGCCAGTAGTTTATTTGGAGCTTGAGTGGTCGTGATGAAGAGAATAGGTGTTTTGACAAGCGGCGGAGACGGCCCCGGAATGAACGCCTGTATAAGGGCTGTAGTTCGCACCGCGATCTATCATGAGTTGGAGGTCGTTGGTATCAGGCGGGGATACGCTGGGATGATGGAAGGTGATATGATGGAGATGGATGTTAAGTCGGTCTCCAATATCATCCAGCATGGTGGAACCATCCTGAAAACAGCTCGCGCGGATGAATTCAAAACTCCAGAGGGCAGGGCAAAAGCAATAGCAAACCTGAAAAAATGGGCGATTGATGGTTTGGTTGCCATCGGCGGTGATGGCACCTACCGCGGAGCAAGCGACCTCAGCAGCGAATGCGACGTTACTGTCGTGGGTGTTCCCGCAACCATAGATAACGACATCTGCGGCACTGATTTCACCATTGGGTATGACACCGCCGTCAATATCGCTCTGGACGCTGTGGACAGGATCAGAGATACGGCGGCGTCCCACCAGAGGATTTTCTTCATCGAAGTGATGGGCAGGGATGCAGGATTTATCGCTCTGGATGTGGCGGTTGCGGGCGGAGCGGAGTATGTATTGGTGCCTGAAGTGCCTACGGATATTGATGAGATGTGCGATGTGCTCACAAAAGGCGTCGAGCGCGGCAAAGGCAGTTCAATCGTTATCGTCGCTGAAGGCGATGATGCAGGCGGAGCATATAGCATCGCGGAGAAAGTCAAAGCAAAAACGGGACTAAACTACAGGATCACAATCCTGGGACATACCCAGCGCGGTGGCTCTCCTACCGTAAAGGATAGAATACTGGCGAGCAAACTTGGAGCCGCAGCCGTGGAAGCCCTCAAAGTCGGAACCTCCGATGTGATGGCGGGTGTGGTTCATGGAAAAGTCAAATTCACTCCGCTTGAAGCCATCTGGACTCAGAAAAAAGAAATCGACATGAATCTCCACGAACTCGCCCGGATTCTGTCAATTTAGCCTGGGAGCTTATATTGTTGGCGAATTCATTTGTGCCCGAGTTTTTTCTCAGTGGTCTGCCATAGTTTGGATTGAAATGACCCATAAATCCCAATAACTCTAACAGGACATGGCAGCCACGACCATTAGTACCACGCTTCTTCCGACCACGCTTTGGCTTTGCCTTCACAAAGCAGGGAGAACGAACCTTTAGCGACCTCCCATTACTGATTTATTCACCTATACACGATATTTCAGGCACTATGGATAACGAGACCGTTGCAGATAGGATCTAGGCATAATAAGGGATTGAGATAGGTAGGAGCACAAAAAACTTGCCATTCTAACATAATGGCTTCACTGGAACCAGAACTTTATGCTTGGGGTATTGACCAAGCATAAAGTTTGTGTCCCAAAGCCGTCGGGACAGGAATGTCCCGACTATCGTGGTTATGGAGAGTATCACTACAACCGATAGTCGGGGTTTTCCAACCCCGACCGAATAGCAGTTCCGAATTCGCCAACAGTATCTTTCCAGTCCCGTTTGGCAGAATGAAGCATTCG